>Ga0255207_1000211_pt1 | contig 14445 bp, 11 predicted proteins | sample Miss_Miss_RepA_8_2_FD_183043 | JGI IMG/M metagenome (GOLD analysis project Ga0255207, IMG submission 183043) | Freshwater microbial communities from Mississippi River, Louisiana, United States - Miss_Miss_RepA_8d | ecosystem: Environmental > Aquatic > Freshwater > River | place: USA: Louisiana... | reverse complement strand
CTCGGCCTGGTCGGGAGATGAAGGTTTGTCCCGTCAGGTTCATGCGCTGGGACAGGCTGGTGATGTGCTGGTGCTGATTTCCGCCCATGGCGACGAGTCTGTGCTGGCTCAGGCGGTTCGCGCTGCACATGACCGGGAGATGACCGTCCTGGCGATCACGGGCGGCAGTGGCGGAGCCGTGGCGCGGCTGCTGCGGGAAACGGATGTGCATGTGTGCGTGCCCCACGAGCGGGCCGCACGGGTACGTGAGGTGCAGCAACTGGTGCTGCACTGTCTGTGTGATGGAATCGACACCCAATTGCTGGGTGAACAGGAGCCGATGTGATGAAACTGCAACTTCAAAAAGTCCTGCTGGCCACTGTGGCCGGCGTCAGCCTGCTGTCCGGTTGTGCACCCTTGGTGGTGGGGGGCGCTGTGGTCGGTGGCCTGGTGGCGGTGGACCGCCGTACCTCCGGCACGCAGCTGGAAGATGAAGCCATCGAACTCAAGGTTGCCAACGCGGTGAACAAGGAGCTGGGTGAACGTGTGCACCTGAACGTCACCAGCTACAACCGCCGTGTGCTGCTGACCGGTGAAGTCCGCAACGATGCGGACCGCTCGCGGGCGACCTTGCTGGCCCAGAGCCAGGAGAACGTCAAGGACGTCGTCAATGACCTGGCCATTGGCGCACCCAGCAGCCTGTCGCAGCGCACCAAGGACACAGTGACGACCGGCCAGGTCAAGGCGGCCTTTGTGGACGCCAAGGACCTGCAGGCCAGTGCGGTCAAGGTGGTCACCGAACGGGGCATCGTTTACCTGATGGGGCGTGTCACGGCCCGCGAGGCCCAGCGCGCCACCGACATCGCACGTGGCATCAGTGGCGTGGCCAAGGTGGTGCGGGTGTTCGAGGACATCTCCGAAGAAGAGCTCAAGCGCCTGAGCCAGCCGCCGCTGTCGCGCTGACAAGCCGCATCCAACAAAAAAGCGACCCGCGGGTCGCTTTTTTGTTGGATCGTGCCGGCCTCAGCGCAGACGCTTGATCAGGCTCGAGGTGTCCCAGCGGCCACCTTCCATCTGCTGCACATCGGCATAGAACTGGTCCACCAGCGCGGTCACCGGCAGGCGCGCGCCGTTGCGCTTGGCTTCGTCGAGCACCAGGCCCAGATCCTTGCGCATCCAGTCCACTGCAAAGCCGAAATTGAACTGGTCGTCCACCATGGTCTTTCCGCGGTTGTCGAGTTGCCAGCTCTGGGCGGCGCCCTTGCCGATCACGTCCAGCACCAGTTTCATGTCCAGTCCGGCGTGCTGACCGAAGGCAATGGCTTCGGACAGGCCCTGCACCAGGCCGGCGATGCAGATCTGGTTGACCATCTTGGCCAGCTGACCCGCGCCCGAGTCGCCGATCAGGGTGAAAGCGCGCGAGAACGCCATGGCCACGGGTTTGACCTTGTCAAAGGTGGCCGCATCACCGCCGCACATCACGGTCAGCATGCCGTTGACGGCGCCGGCCTGACCGCCCGAGACGGGCGCGTCGATGAACTGCAGGCCGCGTTTTTGGGCTTCGCTGCTGAGCTCGCGCGCCACGCTGGCCGACGCGGTGGTGTGGTCCACAAACACCGCGCCGGGCTTCATGCCGGCAAAGGCGCCATCCGGACCCAGCACCACGCTGCGCAGGTCGTCATCGTTGCCCACGCAGGCGAACACGATGTCGGCCCCCGCTGCCGCCTCGCGCGGGGTGGGGGCGCTGGCGTGGCCTGGGCATTCGGCCATCCAGGCCTGGGCTTTGGCAGGGCTGCGGTTGTACACGGTGACCTGGTGCCCGGCGCGGGTCAGGTGCCCGGCCATGGGGTAGCCCATCACGCCCAGGCCCAGAAAGGCGACTTTGTGGGGGGGGCAGGTGTCGTAGGTTTTCTGACCGATGTTGCTCATGGGGAGTTGGCCTTGATGCAGGTTGAACAATGGCCGGAATTTAACAGCACGGGGGCGCGGCTTTGGTAGTCTTGGGGACATGAGCTCCATTGCCGAAAACCTTCAGACGGTGCGTGACCGCATCCGGGCAGCCTGTGAGGCGGCGGGCCGCCCGCCCGCCAGCGTGCGCCTGCTGGCCGTGTCCAAGACCTTTGGTCCCGAGGCGGTGCGCGAGGCCCATGCCGCAGGCCAGACGGCGTTTGGCGAGAACTACATCCAGGAGGCGGTGGACAAGATCGCGGCCTTGCGCGATTTGCCACTGGAGTGGCACTGCATCGGCCCGATCCAGAGCAACAAGACCCGGCTGGTGGCCGAGCATTTTGACTGGGTGCACAGCGTGGACCGCTTCAAGATCGCGCAGCGCCTGTCGGACCAGCGGCCCGGGCACCTGCCGCCGCTGCAGGTGTGCCTGCAGGTCAACACCGATGGCGGGCCCACCAAATCGGGTGTTCAGCCGGCGGATGTGCTGGAACTGGCGCGCGCGGTGGCTTGTCTGCCGCGCCTGGTGCTGCGCGGCCTGATGACGATCCCGGACCCGGTGGAGGGCTTCGAGGCCGAATTGGCGCTGCACCGTCGCGCCACGGACCTGTTTGCGCAGGTCCGCAGAGAATTGGCCCTGCCGCAGTTCGACACCTTGTCCATGGGCATGACGGCCGATCTGGAGGCGGCCATCGCGGCGGGCAGCACCCTGGTGCGGGTGGGCACGGCCATTTTCGGCAAGCGCTGAAAGCGTTTGCCGATCGGCCGCTTACTGTGCCTGGAACCCGCTGGCCTTGATGATGCGCGCCCAGGTGGCGGTGTAGGCTTTTTCACGCTCGCCCAGTTGCTGGGGTGTCATGTAGCCCACGGTCAGGCCCATGGCCGTCAGACGCTCTTTCACCTCGGGCATGGCCACCACTTTGGACACCGCATCGGCGTAGCGGTCAATCACGGCCTTGGGCGTGCCGTGCGGTGCCCAGATACCGTAATACGGCAGGTCTTCAAAACCGGCCAAGCCCAGCTCGGCAAAGGTCGGCACGTCGGGCAGCAGGGCCTGGCGCTTGGCGCCGATCACGGCCACCATGCGCAGCTTGCCGGCCTTGTGGTTCTCGATGAAGTCGGGCACTGAGCCGGTGCCGGCAGCGATCTGGTTGCCCAGCATGTCGGCCATCATGGGTGCGCTGCCACGGTAAGGGGCGGCTTGCAGGTCCAGTTTGTATTTCTCGCCAATCACCTTGACCAGGAACTCGGGCACCGAGGCCGGCGCCGGCACGCCCACCGTGTCCTTGCCTCTGCTTTTGACCCAGGCGACGTATTCGTTGAACGTCTTGGCCGGGGTGCCGCCAGAGACGGCCAGGCCGTTGACGAAAGTGGCAAAGCCAGCCACGGGGGCGAAGTCCTGGGCCGTGTTGAAGCCGGGCGCCTTCACAACCTGCGGCAGGATGGAAATGGTGTGGTCGTGCGAGAGGAACAGCACCGAACCGTCGGCTGGCGCGGCCTTGAGGGCTTGTGCCGCGATCTGACCACCGGCGCCCGCCTTGTTCTCGACGATCACGTTGGCGTTCAGCTGGTCCTTGAGCTTGTCGCTCAGCAGGCGGGCAATGGCGTCGGTGCCGCCGCCTGGGGGAAAGCCCACCATCAGCTTGATGGTCGGGTCGGCGGCATGGGCGCTGGACAGGCCCAGGCTCATCGCGGCCAGGGCGCTCAGAAGGTGGCGACGTGTGGTGCGCAAGGCGGTTTTCATGCAAAGACTCCAAGGTTCAAATACCTTGGAATCTAGCACTGTCCGGGCGCTTGCCTGCTGACGCGGGCCCTGAGCTGGATCCGGGTCAGAACCGCGGCAAGTCCGGATGCTTGATCTGCCCGGCGCGGACCAGCATCTTGCCGTACTCGGCGCAGCGGTGCAGGGTCGGAATCACCTTGCCGGGGTTGAGCAGGCCCTGCGGATCGAAGGCGCGCTTGACGCCGAACATCTGCTCGTTTTCTTCGGCAGAAAACTGCACGCACATGCTGTTGACCTTCTCGATGCCCACGCCGTGCTCGCCGGTGACGGTGCCGCCCATGGCCACGCTGGTTTCCAGGATGTCGGCACCAAACAGCTCGCAGCGGTGCAGCTGGTCGGGGTCGTTCGCATCGAACAGGATCAGCGGGTGCAGGTTGCCGTCGCCCGCGTGAAAGACGTTCAGGCATTTGAGGGCGTACTTTTCTTCCATCTCCTGAATCGCTTGCAGGATGTCGGCCAGGCGCTTGCGCGGGATGGTCGAGTCCATGCACATGTAGTCGGGGCTGATGCGGCCCGAGGCCGGGAAGGCGTTCTTGCGACCGCTCCAGAATTTCAGGCGCTGGGCTTCGCTCTCGCTCACCGCAATGGCGGTGGCGCCGGCGGCCGTCAGCACGGCCGACATGCGGCCGATTTCTTCCTCAACTTCCTCGGGCGTGCCGTCGCTCTCGCACAGCAAAATCGCCGCGGCACTCAGGTCGTAGCCGGCGTGCACAAAGTCCTCGACGGCGGCGGTCATGGGGCCGTCCATCATCTCCAGCCCGGCCGGGATGATGCCGGCCGCGATCACAGCGGCCACGGCATCACCGGCTTTGCGCACGTCGTCAAAGCTGGCCATGATGCAGCGCGCCAGCTGGGGCTTGGGCACCAACTTGACGGTGACCTCGGTGGTCACGGCCAGCATGCCTTCGCTGCCGATCAGCACCGCCAGCAGGTCGTAGCCGGGGGCGTCCAAGGCATCGCTGCCAAATTCAATGGGGTCGCCCTCGATGGTGAAGCCTTTGACCTTGAGCACGTTGTGCACCGTCAGCCCGTATTTGAGGCAGTGCACCCCGCCCGAGTTCTCGGCCACGTTGCCGCCAATCGTGCAGGCGATCTGACTGGACGGGTCGGGTGCGTAGTACAGGCCATAGGGCGCGGCCGCTTCGCTGATGGCCAGGTTGCGCACGCCACACTGCACCACCGCCGTGCGGCTGACCGGATCGACTTTTTGGATCTGGTTGAAGCGCGCCATCGACAGCGTCACGCCCATGCGGTGCGGCATGGCCCCGCCCGAGAGACCGGTGCCGGCGCCACGGGCGACCACCGGAACCTGCAACTGGTGGCAGGTTTTCAGCACGGCCTGCACCTGCGCCTCGGTCTCGGGCAGGCAGACGACCAGCGGGCGTTCGCGGTAGGCGGTCAGGCCGTCGCATTCGTAAGGGACGGTGTCCTCGGGGGTGTAGAGGATGCAGTCGGCGGGCAACACGCGGCCCAGGGCCTGCACCACCCGTTGCTGCAGGGCGGCACGCTCGGCCATCAGTTCGGCGTTTTGGGCGGCGTCAAAGGGGATCGGGCTGTTCATGGGGCCCAACTGTACGCCCGCCATCGTCCTTGTGCATTGAAGAAAGTTTGACGGTGACGTGAAAAGCCGCTCAGTTCAGCGTGCTCTTGAGCCAGTCGGCAAAGGCCGCGCATTCCCAGCGTTCCATGGTGCCGGCGCGCCAGCACAGGTAGTGGGCATGGGGGCTGGGCACGCTGCGTTCATAAAGGCGCACCAGCTGGCCCGATTCCAGCCAGGGTGCGGCCAGTTTCAGACGCACCAGGGCGACGCCCAGACCCTGGGCGGCGGCGTCGCACATCAGGCCGACATCGTTGAAGGAGGACCCTTCGGCGGGCTCGGGCCAGTCCAGGTCGTGGGCGGCAAACCAGGTGCGCCAGGGCTCCAGCGGGCTGCGCAGCAGCGACAGGCCTTCCAGGTCCTCGGGAGCAATGAAGGGACCGTTCTCGCGCGCCCAGGCGGGCGAGGCCATGGGGGTGACCTCGTCCTTGATCAGGCAGGTGTGCTCCACGTCCGCATAGCGGCCGGTGCCAAAGCGCACCGTGAGGTCCGCATCTTCGGCCACCACATCCAGCAGCGGGATGCTGACCTGCAGGGTGATGTCGATCTCGGGGTAGGCCTCGAAGAAATGGCGCAGACGGGGCATCAACACCGAGCGCGCAAAGGTGGGGGTGACCGCCAGGCGCAGCTTGCGGCGCCCTGGGGCAGCGCCTGCCGAGGGAAAGCGCTGCAGCGAGGCCAGGCCTTCGCGCACATGGGCCAGGTACTCGATGCCTTCGGTGGTGAGCGAAAAGTCGGCCCGTCCGAACAGCTTGGTGCCGATGATCTGCTCGAGCTGCTTGACCCGGTGGCTGACCGCGCTGGGCGTGACGAACAGTTCTTCGGCCGCCTGCGTCACGCTGCGCAGCCGGGCCAGGGCTTCGAAAGTCTGCAGGCACTGGATCGGGGGGATGCGCAGACTCATGGGGAGGCCCTTTTCAAGTCAGTTGGGGACAGATCTTCAGATCTGTCCCGCAATATAATTTATTTAAAGATGACGGTCTTGTGGCCGTTGAGCAGCACGCGGTGCTCGCTGTGCCACTTGACGGCGCGCGCCAGCACCTGGCTTTCGGTGTCGCGGCCCATGGCGGTGAGGTCTTCGACCGTCTTGCTGTGGTCCACGCGGGTCACGTCCTGCTCGATGATCGGGCCTTCGTCCAGGTCGGCGGTCACGTAGTGGGCGGTGGCGCCGATCAGCTTCACGCCGCGGTCGTGCGCCTGGTAATACGGCTTGGCGCCCTTGAAGCTGGGCAAGAAGCTGTGGTGGATGTTGATGGCCTTGCCCGAGAGCTTGCGGCACAGGTCGTCCGACAGGATCTGCATGTAGCGTGCCAGCACCACCAGCTCGGCCCCCTCGGCCTGGATGATCTCGTACTGCTTGGCTTCGACCTGGGCCTTGTTGTCCCGTGTCATCGGGATGTGGTGAAAGGGCACGTTGTAGCTGGCCGCCAGTTGGTAGAACTCGCGGTGGTTGCTGACAATCGCCCGGATGTCCAGGGGCAGCAGGCCCGACTTCCAGCGGAAAAGCAAGTCGTTCAGGCAGTGGCCTTCCTTGCTGACCATGATGACGGTGCGCATGGGCTGGCTGGTGGCGTGCAGTTGCCAGTCCATCTGGAAACCCTGGGCAAAAGCCCCCCATTGCTGGCGCAGTTCGCCAGCATCGACCGCGCAAGCGAACTGCACACGCATGAAGAACAGGCCTGTGTCGTGGTCGTTGTACTGGGCGGCCTCTTCGATGTTGCCACCGCGCTCGAGCAAAAAGCCCGAAACCGCGTGCACGATGCCAGTGCGGTCGGGGCAGGAGAGGGTCAGGATGTAGGTGGGGGTCATGGGGTGTTGTGGTGTAGACCGACGTGCCATAAACAGTCTGGCGTGCGATTTTTCATATTGTAGGGATTCGCCATTGGTGTCATGGCTTCATCTGCCCGGTTTCATTCGGGTTACCAAATAGGGTTGGAGTCCACTGCGGCGGTCGCTTTTTGCGCACAATCGCGCCAGGAGATGATCAAATTGAAATCCATTGCACAAACACCGGTCGCTCGACTCTTCCTGGGCATGATGATGGTGATCGCCTCAACAGTGCAGGCTCAGCCCGGTTTGCGCTCAGAAGTGGTCAAGCCCTTGTCTGCTGCCCAAGAAGCCCTCAAGAGCAACCAGACCGAGCAGGCTTTGCGTTTGGCCACCGAAGCGGCGGCCGTTCCTGCGCTCACAGAACCTGAGCAGCAGCTTGTATGGCGTCTTCAGGCAGTGGCTGCACTGCGGCTGCAGCGATGGGACTTGGCTATCCAGAGGCTCGATGGCTTGCTTGGGCTGGCCAGCGTGTCGACAGCCGACCGTTTGCCTTTGCAAGAGATGCTGGTCAATGCATCGATCCAAAAGAAGGACGCTGCCCGCACGGTGCGCGTGGCACGCCAATATTTGCAGGGCGGTGGTCAGCATGCCGGTGTGCGTACGGCGTTGTTGCAAAGCCTGAGCATGCTGGGTGAGCATCAGGCATTGGTTCGTGAAATGCAAGCATTCATTCAGCAAGACCAAGCCCAGGGCCGCAAGACCCCTGAGACAGACCTGCGCTTGATGGGGGCAGCCTGCCTTCAGCTCAAGGATGAGGCGAGCTATTTTGCTGTGCTCAAGCAACTGCTTGGACTCTACCCTTCAAAAGCCTACTGGGCGGACGCTGTTGTCCGTCTCACCAATCTGCCGCACTTCAATAGCCGCTACGAACTCGATGGCTACCGCTTGCTGGCAGAGACCGACAACCTGGAGGAAGCCGCTGAATATACAGAAATGGCGGCTTTGGCACTTAAAGCCGGCTTGCCTACAGAGGCCCTGAGGGTGCTGGATAAAGGCCACGCCCAGGGGGTACTGGGAAAGGGTTCAGAAGCCGCTGTTCATGCGCGCCTGCTCCTCGAAGCCCGCAAGAAAAGCCAGGAAGACGACACCTTGCTGCCGCAACTCGAACAAGCGGCCAAAGATGGCAATGGCTGGGTCGCGGTGGCCGATGCGCACGCCTCCAAGCTCAATTGGCCAGCGGCCTTGATGGCATACGACAAGGCATTCAAAGCCGGTGGCTTGCGTCGGGAAGCCGAGGTCAGGTTGCACCATGGCATGGCACTGTTCAAGGCGGGGCAAAAAGCGGCTGCCAAGGCCCAGTGGCAAGCCATTCAGTCCGACAGTACAGCCATGGAGTTGGCATCCTTGTGGGAGTTGTTGGTCAGGTGATTTGAGGCTAAACGGTCGGGGTTTACCCTTTATTGCAAACGATTGCATAATCGGTTAGATTTCACTGTCTTCGCTTTGAACCAACTGCCATGCTTTCATCGTCAGTGTCCACATCGCCTCCACGGTTGAGCTTGGGGCAAATCGTCCAGATGAACGTGGGTTTTCTGGGCTTGCAATTCAGCTTTGGTTTGCAGCAAAGCAATATGAGCCCGATATACAGCTATCTGGGGGCCGATGAGGCGTCATTGCCCTTGCTGTGGCTGGCCGGGCCAATGACAGGTTTGCTCGTGCAGCCCGTGATCGGTGCCCTGAGTGACCGCACGCAGTCCCGCTGGGGCCGTCGTACGCCCTATTTTTTGATTGGCGCGATTTTGTGCTCGCTGAGCCTGCTGGCCATGCCCTACAGCTCGGCATTGTGGATGGCGGCCAGCTTGCTCTGGATTCTGGATGCGGCCAACAACGTGACCATGGAGCCCTACAGGGCATATGTGAGCGACCGATTGCCCAAAGACCAGCATGCACAGGGCTACCTCGTACAAAGTGCCTTCACTGGCTTGGCACAAACATTGTCTTACTTGGCCCCATCGATATTGGTGTGGCTGGGCATGAACAAGAACGCCGTGGGCGACAACCACATCCCGCAAATCACCCAGGTGTCGTTTGTGATCGGCGCTGTGTTGTCGATTTCGACCATCGTATGGTCGGTTTGGCGTGTGCCTGAACTGCCTTTGACGGCGCAACAGCAGGCCTTGCTTCAACAGAAAAAAATGGGCTTGTCAGCCACCTTGCGCGAAATCGTTGATGCTGTGCTCGAAATGCCCCAGGCCATGCGCCAGCTGGCGTGGATGAAGTTGTTCCAGTGGTACGCCATGATGTGCTATTGGCAATACATGACGTATTCCATTGCCAGAACCTTGTTTGGCACCACGGACACGAGCAGTGAAGGCTTTCGCGATGCGGTCTTGGTCAATGGACAAGTTGGGGGCTTTTACAACGCGGTGGCATTTGTGGCCGCACTGGTCATGGTGCCGTTCACGCGCAAATACGGTGCCGCACGCATGCATGCCTTGTGCCTGGCCGTGGCCGGTCTGGCCATGATGGTCATCCCGCAAATCCAGACCCAGGCCTGGTTGTTCTTGCCCATGCTGGGCATTGGCTTGGCCTGGGCCAGCATCATGGGGAATCCTTATGTCATGCTGGCCAGCAGTATTCCGCCTGAGCGCACGGGGGTGTACATGGGCATCTTCAACATGTTCATTGTGATTCCCATGTTGATCCAGGGTGTCACCTTGCCACTGATCTACAAAACCATTCTGGGCTCTGATCCCCGACAGGTTTTGGTATTTGCAGGGGTCCTCATGCTTTTGGCGGCGTTGGCCACTTTGAGGGTCAAGGTGCCAGAGGGGCAGGTTTCCGCTGCAGGCACGGGGATGTCCGCAGGTTGAGTCGATCGGGCAACAACGCTCCCTATTCCATCTCACAATCAATGAAAAACAAAGTTCAATTGATCACGTATGTGGACCGTTTTGGCGGCTCCAATCTCGCACAGTTGCAGGAATTGCTGACCGGGCCGCTCAAAGACGTGTTTGGTGGTGTGCACCTCCTCCCGTTCTTTCACAAAATCGATGGGGCCGATGCCGGTTTCGATCCGATTGACCACACCCGCGTGGATGAGCGGCTGGGCGATTGGCATGACATCAAGGCATTGGCCGGGCATGTGGACGTGATGGCCGATGTCATAGTGAACCACATGTCCTCGGAGTCGCCCCAGTTTCTGGACTATTCAAAAAAAGGCCAAGAATCCGAATACGACGGCTTGTTCTTGACGATGAGTTCAGTGTTTCCCAATGGCGCCACCGAAAAAGACCTATTGACCGTATATCGCCCGCGCCCGGGCATGCCCTTCAGCGTGACGACACTGGCCAACGGCGAACGTCGGCTGCTCTGGACCACGTTCACGCCGCAGCAAATCGACATCGATGTTCAACATCCAGCAGGTCAGGCCTACCTCAGCTCGATCTTGAAATCACTGGCCGACAGTGGCGTGACCATGGTGCGCCTCGATGCCGTGGGCTATGCGATCAAAAAAGCTGGCAAGAACTGCTTCATGATGCCCGAGACTTTTGAGTTCATCGGGGCATTCGCATCTCAGGCGCGGGCCCTGGGCTTGGAAGTGCTGGTCGAAATTCACTCGTACTACAAGCGACAGATTGAAATTGCCCAGAAGGTCGATTGGGTCTATGACTTTGCTTTGCCGCCCCTGGTGCTGCACGCGCTGGAGTTTGGCCGCAGCGGTCCTTTGCTCGATTGGCTCAAGCAGCGGCCGAACAACGCGGTCACCGTGCTGGACACGCACGATGGCATTGGCATCATCGACATTGGAGCCGATGCCGCCGACCGTGCGGGCAACCCCGGTCTGGTGCCCCCGCATGAGCTTGATGAATTGGTCGAGCGCATGCACCGCAATTCGCAGGGACAAAGCCGCAAAGCGACTGGTGCTGCGGCTTCCAATTTGGACCTCTACCAAGTCAATTGCACGTTTTACGATGCGCTGGCCCGCAATGATGCGGCCTATCTGATTGCCAGAGCCATCCAGTTTTTCGTCCCAGGCATTCCGCAGGTGTACTACGTGGGCTTGCTCGCGGGCGAGAACGACATTGAATTGCTCGAAAAAACCAAGGTTGGCCGGGATATCAATCGCCACTACTATTCGCGCCAAGAAGTGTTGTCGAATATGCAAAAGCCTGTGGTGCAAAAACTGATCGAGTTGATCCGTTTGCGCAACTCGCATCCGGCATTTGAAGGCACTTTCAAAGTAGATGCCGTCAGCGCTGAAGTCCTGTGCTTGGCTTGGCATGCAGAACCGGCTGAACGAGTGACACTTCGGGTGAATTTGCAAGACAAGACTGCCGTGGTGGAGTACACCTTGGGGGGGGGGCTGCACACCTTGCGCATCGACTGATTCTGATAGGGGTGTTGCGCTGAAGGCCTGTCGGGTGATCCGACAGGCCTTTTTTGTGTTCAGCTGATGTGGTGCTGGCGCTCGATGGTGTGGTGCCATTGACAGTCAATGCGCGTTGGATATGGCTCATGCGTCGAGTGCGGATCACTGAGACAGCGCAGATTTTCAGCGCTGCAAAAAAAAGAGCCACCCTAAGGTGGCTCTGAAGAGAAGCAGCGATGAACTGCTTGCCAGTAAGCTTAGAAGTTGTACTTCAAGCCGACTTTGACGGTACGACCCGTGATCGAGCGCGCTGCGGAACGCTCGTTATTCACTTCGGTATAGCCCAGCGTGTTGGTCAGGTTGTTGACACTCAGAGACACTGTTGTGGCTTTGTTCAGGTCGTGAGCGACAAAGACGTTTGCATAGGTGTAGGCTGGCAAAGTGGCTTCGAGGCCGGACACGGTCTGTGCGTCTTTGGAGCTGGACGTACCCACGATGGTGGCGCCAAAAGTGGTGCTATCCATTTTGTAGGTGGGTGACAGCTGGTAGATCACCTTGGCCTGTCGGTTGGGTGTTTTGCCAACGTAAGCGGCATTGTTGCTCTTGGTGACTTCTGCATCTGTCAGCGTCACACCACCGTTCAAGCGGAATGCGCCCATGCGGTAACCGGCCTCCAATTCAACGCCTTTGGCGTCGTATTGGTTAAACGACGTTGTGCCGGTCGTCAGGTCGTAGTTCGATTCGTTGGTCTTCGCGATGAAGAAAGTCACAAAGGTGCTCAAATTGCCTTGCTTGCTCTTCAGGCCGGCTTCGTATTGCTTGACTTCGTTGACGGGAACTGTTTTTCCAACAAAGCAGCGCAAGCCGCAAGCGTTGGTGCTCTCTTGGAAAAGGACACGATCACTGTTGAAGGAAGCGCCATCGCTAACGCGTGCAAATACGGCGGTGTTCTTGTTCAAGTTGTAGTTTGCGCCAAACGAATAGGCGTTGAACTTAGACTTGTAATCCACACCACGTGCACCCAAATTGTCGCCATTTGCGTTGTATGTGCCTGTGACGGATTGGTTATCCATGCGCACGCTGCCATCAAGCACCCAGGCATCCTTTTCCCAGTTGAGTGCGGCGTACGGAGAAACCGTGGTGTAAGTCTGATTGATGTAGCGCTTGTACCAAGAGGTGTAGGCGCCATAGCTGGAGCTGGATGTGGGCGCCAAGGGGGCTGTGAAGCCGCCAATTTCCCAATCGATGTCTAGCTTTTGGCTGGAAGCGAACACACCCGCAGTCGTCGTGAGCTTGGCGCCATCGGCGAGGGTGTGCTTTTTGCTCAGCTTGAGGTCGTTGACCGCGAGGCCGACATTGTTGAACTTCGCGCCCAGGAACAAGGCGGTGTAGCTGGTTGCACCCGCAGCTGGTACAGCCTGATTGTTGTAGTTGGCCGGCATGATGCCATTGAAGCCGCCGCTGTTGTTGGAGATGCGGAACTTGTCGTTCAGCGTCCAGCCATCGCCCAAGTTCAGATTGATTTCAGAGCCAATCGCCGTGGATTTAGAGCGCAGACCTTCGTTCATGCTGGCGGGGCCGCCATACATGCCATATTGAGGGATGGTCGGCAATTTGGAAGCGTAGGGCGAGAATGTGCGCGGATCCACACCTGGCAGGGTGACGATTTGACCGTTGACGGTGTTGACGGGTGAAGTCATCAAGGTTGGGGTTTTATCGTCCAAGAACTTGGCATGCAATTTGATGTTGTTGCCGCTGCCCAGGTCTTTGCTAAAAGAGGCTTTGAACTGGCCGCCGGATTCCATGTTCACGCCATGCGTTTCACGCGGGCCTTCGCCGCCACGGACAAAACCGCTCACGTAAACAGAAGAGGTGTCCGACAGCGGTTTGCCATAGCCGAAGTCAACGCGACGCTGGCTGGCACCGCCAACATTCGTGGTTGCAGAAATGGTGCCGCCCTCCACATCACCGGTCTTGCTGATGAAGTTGATGATGCCGCCGGGGGCATTGGTGGCCATGGTCGATGCGGAGCCGCCGCGCACGACTTCCAGGCCATCGGTGCCCAGCGAAGAGCGCAGGAACATGTCGGGGGTCACGAAGTTGAAGTCGCCAATCTGGAGAACAGGCAATCCGTCTTCCTGGAATTGGACATAGCGAGAACCACCTGCGGAAATCGGAACGCCGCGAACGGTCACGTTGGCATTGCCTTCCCCGCCACTGGATTCCGCCCGCACACCAGGAATGCTGCGCAGCAAGTCGGCAGAACTGCTCGCCACGGAATTGGTCATCTGGTCAGAGTCGAGCGTGCTGATCGACAGACTTTGTTTCATTTTGCTGCCGCCAGTGGCAGAGCCTGTGACGACCACTTCGTCCAGCTTCAGTGCATCTGTATTGGCCTGTGCGTGCGCAGCGCCAATGCTGGCGATGGCCAGGGCGGCTGCCACGGCCACTTGGGTGGGAGTTGCTTTCTTCATGAGTTTCACTTCTTGAGTCTCCAGTTGTTGAAAACGCTTGCAATTTCGATGTCCATCGCTTGCCGGCGGGAAAAATCCTATTAGGGAGAGGGCATCTTCCTGAAGAGGATGGCCAAATTATGTTTTGAAATGCAAACGGTTGCAATCGGTGAAAAGTTGTGTGCGCTGAAATAGCTGCGTTGGAGACCGCAATATCGGGTAATCTCCCCTCTGAGAACCGGTCAAATTAAGGAGTTTCCCTAGTGTGTCGTATTGGCCACAATCCGGGCAACTTGCTGTTAACTGGTGAAAACCCTGAGCTGGAACTTGGGCAATGCTTGTATCATGCAAACGATTGCAAATGAGCAAAGGAGAATGACAAACATGGAAGACTACGCCAGCCGGCAAAGAAAACCGGGTAGACACCTGGTGGGCATCGGTCTGGTGGTGGTGCTGCACATTCTGATTTTCTGGGCGATCAATTCGGGCTTGGCCCGAGCCTTCGTCAAGAAGATCAAGGGTCCCGTGGAAGCGGTGCTCCTGG
>Ga0255207_1000210_pt1 | contig 14504 bp, 16 predicted proteins | sample Miss_Miss_RepA_8_2_FD_183043 | JGI IMG/M metagenome (GOLD analysis project Ga0255207, IMG submission 183043) | Freshwater microbial communities from Mississippi River, Louisiana, United States - Miss_Miss_RepA_8d | ecosystem: Environmental > Aquatic > Freshwater > River | place: USA: Louisiana... | reverse complement strand
CTGATTTACAATACATTTATAACCCAATAAATATTGCTTGTTTACATTTTCTCTCAAAATCATTCACAGATAAAACACCTAGAATCAAAAATTTATTCCTATGCGCTCAAAATGGACTTAAAAAATTAATAGAGACTTATAAATCATGTTCTATTATAACAATTACATTAAATTATTATTATTCTTTGTTAACAAATCATATAGGTGAAACATATAATGATTCTATGTTTGTAAAAGACAACTTAACTTGTTATTATACGTTATCAATAAATGATTCATTTAACAAACAATGGACAGATGAAAAAATTAAAATTGTATTAGACATTATCACGTTTTTATGTAAAAATGAGAATCCAAATAATGTAAGATCATTAGAAACTATTATGGAAGATATAGATAAAAATAGTCAAAACATTATTTTTGAAATTTTCTAAATATTTACAAACAAATCATCTTTTACAAAATATGCTTCTCCTTCTCTAGTCCATTGTACAACCATAGTAATAATTTCTACTCCTGATTTTACAGCTTCTTTGAATGCTTCTCTGTATTCAGGATCAATAATTGATGGTTGAAATCTATCGACATCAGTTCGTTGTATTACATAACACATAATACAACGAGTCTTAGACATACGTTTAATAAGTGCCAATTCATTAATGTGTTTTAATGCGCGAGGGCTAACAGGGTCAGTGCTTTTTTTTCGGTAGCCATCAGGAAAATATGCTACTTTTGAATTTATATCTCTATCATCGAAAGATATTTTTTTGCGGTCTTTTGATGTAACATCTTCATAATCAGCTAGTGGAACATTTTTTACTTCCATTATAAATGGAATATCATTTTGGTCTATACCAGTAAAATCAAATCTAGAATCTACTAAACCAGGGACACTAATTTTTGTTTCTTTTCTATAAATTTTTACATTATTTAAACTTGAAAGTAAATTTTTTTTAGAGCAGCGTCAGTTAGTTCTTCTGCTAACTTTGGATAAATTCCAACAATAATTTCTTGTTGTTTCTCTCGAATAACAGATAAATAAACACGATATTCACAATGAATTTTATCAGTATTTTTATGAATTTTAGGAACGGGAGCCATCAAAATATTAGCACCAACATCTGCTAAACCACAACATCCAAGTGAAGCTGTATGTCCTAATATCATGCTACTGTTTGAACATATTTTGATATCAGCCACATAAGGTGTTTTTATATATTTTGATGGTCTTTTTATTACCTCACCTTCAATTAAACCATTTAACTTTACACCCTTGAAGATTTAAAACCGCACCTTTTATGAAAATTATCGGTATAAATTTAGTAATATTTGTCCCATTTTAAATCTTCAATGGTGTAAAATTAATGACATTATTATTGTGTGTGTTTTATTTAGTATGCATTTTAAGTTTTCAATTTTATTTTTTTTCGATGAAATTACCATTCTGAAATCTCTCAAAATCAAATTTTGAATAAGCATCTTTTTGAGCTTTACGCAGCTTTTCTCTCTTAGCTTTTTCCATAACAGCTATTGCTGCAGCTAATTCTACTTCAGTTACTACTCCATCTTCATTTGTATCTACTAATTTATGTAAAATTCTATATTGGGGAGGAATTATACACAAAGAACTTTCTTCGTTAAATAAATACTCTGAGAGAATAGTAAAAACTGCAGTTAAACCTAAAGCTGTATAAATATCACGGGTACCCATCCATGCCATAGAAAATACTAGCAATTGTTTACTTACTGAATATTTCATATATTCTTCTGTTGATCTGCTAAATTGTATTTGAATAAATTTTGAACCAATGTTGAGAAGAATCATTACTACGCCAGCAAAAAATTTACTATTATTTAAATACATAATATGTTGATTCGTGTAAGAAATACCATTAAATAACGGTGTAAATATAGTAGTTTTACCACCTGCTTGAGAAGTAGTAGGTTGATTATTTACATTTATTTGTTGCGGTGGTTGAGTTGTAGACATTATACTAAAATAACATATTATTATTTTTAGTATAATTAATTAAAGTCAATTTTTGAAAAATCTAAATTACCAAAACTATTTTTGAATGACGATTCTATATTATTTAAACTGGAATTTATATTACTTACTTCACTTGATATATTAAAACCATAACATTTTTGAACGTTCTCATTATAACCAGTTATTGTTCCTATAAATTCAAATACATATCTAAACGTATAATTGTATATAAATGAAAATATATCTCTAAAAAATTTTGGTATTATTGTGTTATATATATAATTAAATGAATTTATTGATTCCTTTATTGTATATGTAAACAGACAATTCGGCAATGATACAATTTTATTTGCCATTTCAATTAGTATCTTAAATATTTCTCCAAAAATATTACCAATACCATTAAATAGTGCTAAAATAGGGGTTATTATTCCTTTCTCGAAAATACCGCCTATTTGTACAAATATTGATTTTAATTTTTCTTTTAAAAAAGTTTTTGTAGTTTCTTGTATATCAGTTTTCATTTGTGTTGTTTTATTTGCGATATTTGTTTCCATTTGTGTTGTTTTATTTGCGATATTTGTTTCCATTTGTTTTCCCATTTGTTCTGTTTGCTCTAATATTTCATCACCCCATTGGTCTGTTCGCTTTAATATATTATCACCCCATTGATTTGTTTTATTTTCGAATTCATTTTCCATTTTTTGGCCCATATCTTTTGTTTGGTTTAATATTCGTTCACCCCATTGATTTGTTTTATTTTCGAATTCTTTTCCCATTTGTTTTGTTTTATTTGCGATATTTGTTTCCATTTGTTGGCCCATATCTTCTGTTTTATCTGCGATATTTTTTTCCATTTGTTTTGTTTTATTTGCGATATTTGTTTCCATTTGTGTTGTTTTATTTGCGATATTTGTTTCCATTTGTTTTCCCATTTGTTCTGTTTGCTCTAATATTCCATCACCCCATTGCTTTGTTTGGTTTAATATTCGTTCGCCCCATTGATTTGTTTTATTTTCGAATTCATTTTCCATTTTTTGGCCCATATCTTTTGTTTGGTTTAATATTCCATCACCCATTTCTTCTGTTTGCTTTAATATTTGATCACCCCATTGCTTTGTTTGGTTTAATATTCGTTCACCCCATTGATTTGTTTTATTTTCGAATTCTTTTCCCATTTCTTGGCCCATACCTTTTGTTTGGGTTAATATTCCATCACCCCATTGCTTTGTTTCGTTTAATATTCTTTCACCCCATTGATTTGTTTTATTTTCGAATTCATTTTCCATTTTTTGGCCCATATCTTTTGTTTGGTTTAATATTCGTTCACCCCATTGATTTGTTTTATTTTCGAATTCATTTTCCATTTTTTGGCCCATATCTTTTTTTTGGTTTAATATTCGTTCACCCCATTGATTTGTTTTATTTTCGAGTTCTTTTCCCATTTCTTGGCCCATACCTTTTGTTTGGGTTAATATTCCATCACCCCATTGCTTTGTTTCGTTTAATATTCTTTCACCCCATTGATTTGTTTTATTTTCGAGTTCTTTTCCAATTTCTTTTGTTTTATTTGTGAATTCAGTTCCCATACTATCTAGTCGTAGGTTTAGATGATTATCAATATTAGTTATTTCGTCTGGAATATCACCAATAACTTCTGTAATATCTTTTACATCATTAAACATATTGTCTATATTATTTATTTTACTTCCGATATTATCTTCCATTTGTTTTGTTTTAGATTCGATTACCTCTCCCATACTATTTAATCGTAGGTTTAGACTAGTATTAATACCAGTTATTTCGTTTGGAATATCACCAATAACTTTTGTAATATCTTTTATATCATTAAACATATTGTCTATAGCATTTGTGCTAAATCCTTCCTTTTTTTTAAAAAAAATATTACTAAGAATTATAAAAATAAAAAATATACTTACAAATAAAATTATTATTTCTTTTATTATTTTTTTCATATATATTAATATATTAAAATTCTTTCATGAAATTTAATGAATTGTAAACTGTATTTTTTAAATTTGTTACTGGTTCTATTAAATTAGCTAATTTTTGTCCCACGATGTCAGAGAGTGTATCAACACCTTGTTGTGTGATATTAGTCGTTGCATCAACACCTTGTTGTGTGGTATCAGTCGTTGCATCAACACCTTGTTGTGTGGTATCAGTCGTTGCTTCAACACCTTGTTGTGTGATATTAGTCGTTGCATCAACACCTTGTTGTGTGATATTAGTCGTTGTATTAGACACTGTATTACCTGTATTAGACGCTGTATTAGACGCTGTATTACCTATATTAGACGCTGTATTAGACGCTGTATTAGACACTGTATTACCTATATTAGACGCTGTATTAGACGCTGTATTAGACACCGTATCAACTGTATTAGACGCTATATTAGACGCTGTATTAGACACTGTATTACCTATATTAGACGCTGTATTAGACGCTGTATTAGACGCTGTATTACCTATATTAGACGCTGTATTAGACGCTGTATTACCTATATTAGACGCTGTATTAGACGCTGTATTACCTATATTAGACGCTGTATTAGACGCTGTATTACCTATATTAGACGCTGTATTAGACGCTGTATCAACTGTATTAGACACTGTATCACCTGCTTTTTTAAAAACTTTACCAACCTTAATACCTTCTTTATAACTAAAACAATAACAATAACAATTTATTAAAATTATTAAAATAAAAAATAATATTAAAAAATAAATGGTGTATTTTTTAATTAAATAATTATATTTCATTTTTATAATTATATAATATTTAAAAAGAAGTATACAATATTTAAAAAGAAGTATATAAGCTTGAAAATACAGATTGCTCTGATGGGCTTACATTATCATCTTGGTCACGTGTATTATTAAATACAGGAATTGTATTAGATTGTTTTCCTCTTAATATATTTGTTTCTCTATCAGTCATACAAAACCCTTCCCTACCACCAAAACTTTCATTAGTTCCAACAGTGTTTGTAGGTGGGATTATTCCAGAATTAGCACTAGATGTTGTTGTAACTGTTTGATAATATTTTGCTTGTTTAATTTTTTCTAAATTTTGTTTAATTATATCTTCTTTATTATCTTTTTCAATTGATGAAGTTATTGAATTACCAGAAACATCAAAACCTTCATAGTAATTATAACTTTGAATAACATTCGTGTCATAGTGATTAAATGCTATTATAATAAATAACACTGCTAATAAACCTAAAAACTTATTTGTGTATGAAATAAAAATAATTAGCAACAAAATAAACATTCTACCTAAAGTTGTTTCTGTTAAAAAATCAAAAAATCTGGATTGAGATAACAATATAACTAAAATGAAAGTAATAACTATTCCCATATTATTTTTACTAACCAACTTTAAATCCATTTATATAAATAATATGATATAATTTATTTCTTAATTTTTTATTTCAGTCTGTTTAACAAATTATTATCTAAATTTTTAATAAGAGAATGTCTTTAGCAATGTTCGCAGCTTCAATTGATGATAATTCAAACATAACATTACCAAATAATTCAGATAATTCAGATAATATTCTAAATCAAAAACGTCATAAAAGAACACAAAGAAAGTATCCTAAAATTGAAAATTTCGATTCCAATAAAGTTAACTCAGTTCTTGATAAAATACATAATACAACTTACGATGACGACGATGATGATAAATTTACCTTTAATCCACCACCTAATCCAGAATCAATGGGTGCTCAAAAAACAATTCCTCCAGTCCAAAATAAAATTGAACCTTTTGTAACTCCTTTAGGTAGAACTATTGGAAAACCCCCTATTCCTAATTATGAAGGTAGCGATAATTTAGATTTAAATGATTACAGCAATTATGGTGATAGTAAAACAATTGAGGAGTATTATAAATCAGTAATACCTGGTTTTAGTCAACAAAAAAATTTAGCAAATCGTCCATATTATCCTTATAGAGAACCTCAAAATTCTTATTCAAATAGCATAGGCGAAATTCCATCACAAGACTTATTGCTTAAAAAACTGAATTATATGATATCTTTATTAGAAGACCAACAAGATGAAAAAACTAGCAATGTTACCGAAGAAGTTATTTTATATTCATTTTTAGGCATTTTTATTATTTTTGTAGCTGATACTTTTGTAAAAGTTGGAAAATATACTAGATAAATTTATACGTAAGAAATATAAATATATTTATACCGTAAGAAATATATAATGAACCATAATTGTCCAATATGCTCTATTGATCCTTCGAGTCATTCATTAATATTGTATAAAGAAATTAACAATATTATGTATTTCTATACATGTCCATCTAAGTCTAAATTATATTTTGATACAAAAGGCATTATAATTCATTATGATGGAATATTAAGCCAAATACCTCAACATAAAAAATGGGTTTGGGTAATTGATAGTAAAGATTATTCTCTTAAACATTTTATAGAATATAATGTTGGCATTGAATTAATAAAACTAATTTCAACCAAATTCTCTAATAATTTGTGTAAAATTATTATTATAAATCCTACAATTTATATTACATATGCATATAATTTTTTGAAAACCTTTTTATCCAAGGAACTTAAAAACATTATTGTCTTTAATACTCAATGTAAACATATTGATAATTTAATTTTAAATAATTAAAATAAACTATTTAAACCAATCTTTATATAGTAATGTAACATAATGGTAAAATATCTTATAATTCACAATAAACATGAAGGTTGTTACGACTTTCAATGCTATCAAGATGATGTAGCAAGAATTAGATTAACATCTATTACTATTAATCCACCAAAAATTTTTATGTTTGAAACTAGAGAAGAAGCTCAAGATTTTTTTGAAGAATATATTAATGATGTTGATTGTATCGACATTAAATGTAAAAAAGGCGAAGATGTAGAACATGTTGATTATTGCACTTGTGGCATTATTGAACTCGATAACGATGGTGAACCTATTTTATTTTATAATAAAAAGAACCAGATCTTTTTAATGGAACATGGTCCGCAGGTATTTCTACCCAATCAAGAGCTTAAAAATGACATTCGCAATCTTAATTTAACAAACAAACTTATTCGCAAGTGTAAAACTCTTGGGCGTGAACAAAGAAAAAGATATATTGAACTCGGCAATTATTGTCAGGAATGTAATGGCGAAGAAGCGAGTGATGATGATGAAAAAAAGGAACCAGATAATATAGTAATTCAAAACAAAGTTGATGTAACTCAAGTAACACCATCATCACAAGAACCAACACCAGTTTCAAATGAAGAAACTAAAATTGAAAAGAAAAAGAAAGTAACGAAAAAAACCGCTACTAAAGAAGAATCTACTGAAACTAGTACAGAAGAAAAAAAAAAGCGAGCGCCAAGAAAACCTAAGGTGTCAAAAGATACAACTGAAAATAAATAAATAATTAAATAAATAAACAATTTAATTTATTATTAGAACTTTTTCTGACTTAAATGTTGGATAAGCAAAATTATAAAAAAAATAAGCAGTTGGGCTTTTTATTAATGGTTTGGTTTTTAGAATAATATTATTTACAATTATATTATTATTTGAAACATTTTCTATAGCACAAAAACCAAAAAAATTTTCAGCAGATATTTTCCAAAAACTTATTTTAAAACCTTTAATAAAAATATTTTCATCACAATCACAAATTGACGCAAAACAACTTAATACCTCTAATCCTTTTTCAATTTGGACACACGATTTTCTATAAAAATAACAACATATTATCTCTTCATCACATAAAATAGCATATACAAAAATATTTTTTGTTTTTATTAATTCTAATATATTAGCTATATCAGCATTAATTATAATGTCAAATTTACTATAATTTGCTTTAATAAAATTATATAGAAATCTAAAATTAGTTCCGTTTATTTCTAATAACTTATATTCTCCAGATAAATTAGGTGGTTTTGTCCATTTATCAACTGGAAATCCATATGTAGAATAAACACACAGAGGAACAATTCCTGTTAATTCATCCTCTCTCTTAAATATAGACACAACAATATTTTGATTCAAATATCTTTGATTATAATGATGTGTTTGGATTATTTGAGGAGCTATTCCTTTTTTTCTATATAATTTATCAACACATAAATAATCAACATAGTATACTCTAAAATTCGCATTTTGCTTGTTATTAATCAATACATTTAGTGGTCTTGAAGTCGCAGCTCCAATAATTTGTCGATCTGTTAACATAGTGCCTTTTTTTAAGTCAATCATATGTTCATCTTTATAGTAAAAAGAAATAAATGATTTATCATTATGACCAATAAAATAAGGAGTTATGTTTTCTAATTGTGGAGAGAAAATATTGTCTTTATTTTGTAAATAATTTACTTTTATTAAATTAGTAAATCGTGTTTTCTGAATTGATGTTAGTTCTGAAAAAACTATTGTATCAATATCTTTAAAATTTGTATATTTATTTTTTTCCGGGAGTGAATGTTGAATAATACCTGGAGGATTAAACATATAATTCAAATCATATACATGAAAAACGGGTTGTAATACCCAAAAACCATATTTTACACGAATATAAATGTATATCAAAAATATAATAAGCATTCCAAAACATAATATATAAGATAAATATTCAAACATAATTAATCTTATACAATATAATTAATTATTTTCAAAAACGAAGAACTAAATTCTCTCAAAGAAATCTGTTATCTTTACTTTTTGGATACCATTATATCTAAATCTCTCGAGTGAATTCTTATAAACATTTAATGCGTGTTTTTTATTATAAAAATTACCTACTTCAACCTTTTTATTTTCCAAATCTTTATAATGCTCAAAAAAATATTTTACACGATATAATGTAAGAATATTAACTTTAAATATTGATAAATTGAAATCATCATCATTACATAGTGATGTATCGTTTATACATTTAATTTCTTCATTCACAAAATTATTGAGTAAATTAACACTATCTATTACCATTAAATCATTTACATTATTCCATATAGGGTCTACCTTTCCTATAGGACAAACTATTATTTTTGGATCATTTCCAGCATCATCTTTGGTTTCAAGATAACCCAAAATTTTACACTTAATTAAACTACCAGGAACTAACTCATCATCCATCAATACAACTACATCTAATGGATCACTATCTTCACTTAATGTATTAGGTATGAATCCATAATTGAATGGATATTTCATTGGAGTATGTAGAATTCTATCGCAATTTAATATATTTCCCTCCTTGTTATATTCGTACTTAATATGACCTCCCTTAGCAATTTCAATAATAACGTCGACTTCTTCCATTAAATAATATAAATCTATTTATTTATATCATTTTATCTATAAGTTTGGTTTATAAAAATAATATGTTAATAAAAATGCCATTAAAATATTTGGTATTAAATGAGTATAATTTTCAAATTTACATGAACTATTAGTTCTAAAAATATGATCTATTAAATCTGGGCCATAATTATATATTTTTTTACAAGCAGATGTTTCATGATGTATTACATGTTCTGGAGAAGCATGAAATAAAGAATAATTAATAATATGAACTGAAACATAAATAAAACCATAATAAAATATAAAAATTTCAGGCACTAAATTTATATGGAGTAATTTTTGAATCATGTAAAATAATACAAAAAACATAATATTTACTATCAATTCAATTAATAAATTGAAACATCTCATAAAAATATTTTTATTATTAACTTTGTCATGGTGGAATTTCATATGAATATTTATATTATCTGGAAAATTATGAAATATTCTATGAATTAAATAAGAATAAACATATAGTATACTAATTGATAATGCAATTAATACTGGCGAATAATTTTTATAACCCAAAATTAAAGCTATTATAAATACCATAAAAGATGGAATAAATTGGTTATTAAAATAGTTTGGTAAGCTTGATTTGCTAATAATTTCAATCATTTATATTATTATTATATTATTTATTTAACGTAGTATTTATAACATATTAAAAAAAACAATTTATTCAAAATAATTAATATACCTATATTAATTAATATTTCTTCACTTGTTTTATCATTTAAATTATTAGATAATGTATTTGATAATAATTTTGCTACTGGAGCAAAATGATCGTTATATTCATATAATGTTAAAATACATCTTCCAAAAATATAAAACGCAAATTTTATTAAACTCATAATTACAAGTAAAATTATTAATACTTTAATATTATTTGATACTAATGATGTTATTAAAACACCATAAGCTAAAATAAAGTGAATTAAAGAAACATATAAATTATATAATGTATTCATATAATTTATATATATATAATATTTTAACTTGGTTTTACAAATACATACAAGTATTGGTATTCATAAGCACATTTAACCATATCAATCTTAGCATGAATTAAAAATCCGGCTTCTTGAGCCATATTTACAATAGTTGGCAAGTCTTCCATATACAAAATTTGTTCTTGTTTTCTAACACCTCCATCATTAAATTTAAATTTCTCGTCAAATGTAGCAATATCATTATCATCTAAATTAAAGTTTGATTCATAAACAAAATCATTAAAAGTTATTTTTGTCTTTGTTATTCTCTCTTTCGCATATTTTTGTGGTGATACAATGTATAATGGGTTTCCAGGTGGAAGAATTGGATCGAATTTATGTTTATCAACTAAATGAACTATTAAATAACCGCCAGGCATTAACCAATTCATACAATTATAAAAAAATTTCATTTTATCTTTCATATAGTAAATTGTAAAATATAAACATAAAATGTGGGTTAGAGAATTATCTCTAAATAATGTTCCATCTAACCCATCACCGACAATAAAATTATTAGCATACATGGGATATTCCATTTTTGCTTTTTTAATCATTGAAGGAGAAATATCTATACCAATTGCTTGTAAATTTTTTGATTTTAAATCATTTACTTGATGACCAGTTCCACAACCGATATCAGCTATAATACTTTTTTCACTTGGAACAGTACTATTCACAATCATACCAACTTCATAATCATTTTTAACATTATTAAACACTAAATAATCATATATATCAGCATAGAAATCATCATAAATAGCATTACCTTGTTTAAATAAAAACTTGGATCCTTCATTATTTACACCATAAGGGGTCATAAGTGTATCCATTCCTTCCCTAGTTTTTTTTATTGATTTGAAAAAAATTACTAATACTAACATCAAAGCAATAAATATAAGAATTTTCCCAAAATTAGATAACTTATTATAACAATTAGTGAGTGATTTTATTATTTTCATCTATATGTATTGTTGTTATTTTTTTTGTATAAAAAATAATTATATGGAAGGTTCAGAAATTAATGATTTAAGAGGACTGGGCGATTTTAAAGGTTTTTCATTTTCAAAATTTAAAAAAGCTGAAGTAAAAAAAGAATTTCTAAATAGTTTAGTTCATTCTAAAATAGAGCCGGCTTGTTATTGGAGCGCCGAATTAATCTGTGCAGGGCATTATAGTGATTTATGGGAAATAATTTTATTATTCTTTAGTAAATTTGTTCATCTCGGTAATTCTAATATAGGAATATATTTAGAAATGAGAATAAATGATTTCAAAACTATTGTAAATAATGGTTACACAGATAATACATTGAGACTCCGAAATAATGACAAAATTAGAAAACTTTTTTGTGAAATAATGTGTATTTTATGTGATGCTAAACGACGACATAGTTTTGATAATATTAAAATTAAACCACATGATATGAATATGTTAACTATTAAAGATAAATTTAAAGCACCAACAGCTTCTTATGGTGAGGAAGTTTTAATGACAGAAGATCCAAAAGAGTTATTTCCGTTTGTTAATGAATTAGCATATAGTGTAACAGAAACCGGTAATAATCAAATGATAGCGTGTTATTGGATAGAATGGATATTCGAATATGAAAATCGCTGTAAAGCATTAAAAGAAAAAATATTCTGCGAGAGAAGAACTTTTGCGAATGTTGATTCGAAATGCCAAAAAGACATCATATGGATTATTTGGGATATTTTTTTAAAAGAATCATTAAAACGACAAAAGATTATACCAAAAATTATTCAAGCATTATTATCTCTATTTTGTTTAAAATATACAACAGGCTGTCATAAGAAACGTAAAAATTTAATGTATTTAGCTGTTTCTGTTTTATGTGAAGACTTTACACTTGAGAAAGAAATTATAAGACATTCACAAACTGGATTAGTAAATACAATTAAACAAAAAATAGATTTAGTATACGCACAAATAAAGAAGAATGAGGAATCTACTGGGACTGATTATTTATTTCATGGAATAAAGTCGTCAAATCTAGAAAACACTATTAAGAAACTTGATGCTATGAATTCGTTTGGAGAGACTTTTGTGCCTCGACTTTAACTTGTTTACACCTTTGGACATTTAATTCGCTCAAAGTCGGCGTTTGAAATGTTCAAATGTATAATTTAGATTTTTATTAAGAATTTTAATATACACATAATATATACATGTGTGATAGAGGTAAAATGTATTACGCATTTGGCGAAATTACTATGCCTGATGGTTCTAAACAACAAAAACCACTTAAATATACAGATGGTGAAAATGTAAAAAATATGCCGGATAGATTGAGAATGACATTAAAAGGTGATAATCCTAATATGAAAAAAGTAGCACCAATTTATGATAATGGAGTAACCTATATACCAAACCAAGACGTTCTTTATAATATTAACAATTGCATTGCTGGTAGTTTATTTTCTGGTAGCAAAATGATTTTCCCTTATGTTCCATCTCCAATGCAGATTGCAGGCAAAAATAAAACCCGTAGATCAAGAAAAGGGACAAAAAAATCACGCAGAACACGCAGAACACGCAGAAGAAAAACTGCATACTCGTCTAGGCGCGTGGTGGTTTAACGCACGCAAAAAAAATGCGCGTTGGGATAACTACAATTCATTCGCGAGGAGTCGTAACACTGCTAGACCACAGTCTCTGTGGCAGAGCTAGAAAAACTATAAAAAGACATTTAATATCAAAATCTGTTATTTTATGTCTTTACACCATATAATTAGCTATACTTTTCTACAACATTTTTGATATATTGTGAATGATTTTATTTTCATTCTCAATATGATTATTTACCAATCATCCCATTTATTGTCATCTTTAACGTATGTTGTTTTTCTTTTTATCTATATAATTGACTCTTCTTGCCGATGTATCTAAATAGGCAAAGGTGTAAAATATATAGACATGATTAGAAAACTTAGTGCTCCATTCTTATCGAATCAATGCAAATTACACCTTTGGACATTTAAAACGCCGACTTTTGCGTTAAAAAAATACAAAAATGTAAAATCAATTTTGATGGTCTTACTTTTTCTTCTTCTCTTTTTTTATTGAAGAAGTGAAAGACGAAATTTGATTTTGAAATTCTGTTGGTCTTGTTTGTTTTTCTATCCAACATTTCGTTAAATTCAAAATATTTAATGAGGCATTTGCGTCTCTTGTTCTAAATACGATTTTTTTGTTTTCGCAACTCACGCAGTTAGAACAAACCAATAGACGAAATACCTTTTTATTTTCTTTATCTTTGTAATACTCTAAATCTTTATGACAATCACAACATTTCTTACTTGTATTACATTCATTTATGGTTATTGTATCATATTTTTTATGAATTAATTTTCTTAATCCTTTATTCATCGTAGGCATAAAAAATTTCATTTGAGTATCTCTGCTCCAATTTCCATAACCGATTAATAGATTTTCTCCAAATGTTTCCTTTATCTTATTCAAAAATGTATCAACACTTTTCTTACCATAACTATATTGTCTAAATTTCATTTTTCTCCAAGTATCTCTTTTGTAAAATTCTATGGTTTCTTTATTTAATTTATTTTTTTCAACAAGATACATTTTAAATTTTTCATAATCAACTGATTTACTATTTTGAAAGGATAATTGTGTTTCTTTTTCAATAATTCCATTTTTCTTTCTTTCATATAATAAAATTCTCTGATTACATTTTGCTTTACTTTCTCTTTTTCTCTGTGGTGCGGTGTATTGTAGTTTATTTCCTTTATTATCCATCATATAAACTAAACTTCTTTTTCCAGGGTCGCAACCAATAATGGTTCTATCTTTTAGTGTATCTAATTGTTCTTTGGATAAATCTTCTATATTGTAAAAATCTTGTTCTTCCAATACAGGAACTTTTGCACCCCATTTTTTATCCTTCAAATCTTTACGAATAAATAATAAACAACAACTTATTCCGTCAGTTTGAATTTGGTTATGAAACTGGTAATGTTTATTTTTGAATATTCTATGATTCAAATTTAACAAATTACTCCATACTTCATTTTGATTATCTTTTACATTACTTAATAATTCTCCTTTTTTAATTTTATTTCCTTCTTTATCTTTTTCAGGACAAAATAAATTGATAATACAAGCAG
>Ga0255207_1000198_pt1 | contig 14824 bp, 11 predicted proteins | sample Miss_Miss_RepA_8_2_FD_183043 | JGI IMG/M metagenome (GOLD analysis project Ga0255207, IMG submission 183043) | Freshwater microbial communities from Mississippi River, Louisiana, United States - Miss_Miss_RepA_8d | ecosystem: Environmental > Aquatic > Freshwater > River | place: USA: Louisiana... | reverse complement strand
GTAAATTTCTGTCCTGACTCGGTCTTTTCTATAATTTCCTTATTTTTCTCTGATATTATTCTAAATATTTCTTCAGTTGGAAGATCATGGTTACTTTCATTTTCAATATAAACAGTTGGCCACATAGTAGTTCGTTTTATTTTACATTGGGTTAACTCTTCACAAAAGACACCATTTAATACTGTTGATTTTCCAGTTGAAACACCACCAACAAAACATAAATTAATATTATCTTGAGGAATTATTACCTTGTCTTTTTCTTCTTCTTCAGAATGTTCCAAAGAATGTTCCAAAGAATGTTCCTCAATTTCCTGAATTTTTAAATTAATATTATTGGACAATTTAAGTGGTTTATCATTTTCTAAATTGTAATCATCTGAATCATAATCATCTGAATCATAGCAAGCATTTTCAAAATCATCTATTATATTAGCTATTTGTTTTCTTACATGAGATACTATTTCAGTCTTTTGTAATTTATCTAAATTATTTGCCAAATATTTTTGAGATAAATGTGTAGCAAAGTTTTTTCTTACTTCAGGTTTAACATTTTTACCATTTCTATTTTCCCATTCTTGAATTTCATTATCAAGTTCATTTATAGCTGTAGATAATTCTTTAGGTATAGTTTCTATAAAATGAGGTTTTAAATATTTTTGTAAATTAAAATAAGTTAGTTCATCTGATGGAGTAAGATTAAGAAGAGAAGTTAACTTAAAGTCTGGTTTAATTATTATGTATCTATTAGTAAAATCCTGAAGATTATTTTTTTTTATATAATTCATAATTTCATTACTAACTTCAGTACGAGACATACGAGTATCTTTGGGTTTTCCCAAAAACTCAGCAAGTCTATTTGAAATTCTAACAGGAGTAGTAAATCCGGACATTTTATTGTATATAGTGCTTTATATTGTTATTTAATGCTTTCAAAATAAAAAAACAATATTTAATTCAATTTTATTTGAGTTTATTATTTATTTAAACAAATAAATTTAAGAAATAGCAAGAAATATGTTATTAACTTGACAATATGTTTGTAATTCAACTACATTTACTCCAGTACAGCCTTGAAACTTAAGTGTCTTTATTTTATGTTTTTTTTCACTTAGAACCTTATTTCCACTTAGAATCTTAACAACATCTCTTAATCCAGGCGCACTAGTAATTGTTAAAATTTCTAAATTGGGAAAGTTTTCAATACCTTCTAGTGAATTAAATGTTGGATTATTATTACAATTCAATATTAATTCTTTTAATGTTTTATTCTTAAAATCATTTAAATTGTGTTTACTAGTAAATAAATTAATTGTAATTTTATCTAATTGATAAAATATATTAATTGTCTTCCAAATAATATTACCACCATGGTCAGTCATAGTAATTTCTTTTGCTGAAATATTATTTACTTGTGTTTGTCCATTTGTCTGTATATCACACCAATGACCTTGGGGAGTGTAAATATTACTCATAAATACTTGACAAGTATCTATTATTTGATGTAACTGATTTACACTTGCCTCTAGATTAGCACATTTATCTGTCAAAGTCTTAATAGCAAGAGCTTGTTGTTGCTCCAACTTATTAAAATTTAGTGTTAATTGACCATCATTTGACATCAACTTTTCTCGCAATAAGATATCAAAATTTATTTTTAAAAATCCTCCAATTATTGCATTAAATGCTAATTTTATCACTTCACTATTAACACTAATAGTTAATAAATAATCTTCATTTTCTCTAGTAAAACAATTTATCATAATCTTATACACATCTTCTAGAGCAATAGATACACGTAATTCTTTCAAATCAATATTTCCCTCATAAGATAGGAAATTTACAGTATCTGTTATTTTTAAATAAATACTTCGTTCATTCAAAGAGGAAATAATAGAATAATTTTTGTAGGTAAATGCATCAGTCATTTTTTTTATAATAATTTATATACATGATTTACATATTTGTTAGCAAATTTCAATTTTATTTACATTACTAACAAAAATATATTGTATTATAATACAATATAATATAATGATGGAAGAAGAAACATCTCTTACTAAGCCTTCTGATAACTCTGATGCTAACTCTTATGTAGAAAATGTTGCGGATACTGCTATTGTTAAACCAAATAACATAATCAGTGTTAAAATTGGCACTATTTTAGCCGAAACTGTTGACAAAATTAATAATAAATTAAATGATCAGGATTTTAATCAAAAGGTTAGCGTCTCAATTAGTGTTATTTTGGAATTATATCGTGTCCTTGTATCATCATTTTTAGTCCTATTTGTTCCTCAAAAGTGTGGCGATCATGTTTGCTCTATCAGCGAAAATATGGTCTTTGAAAATCACCTCTATAATGCTGGTCTTGTATTTAACTTTATTACAATGGCTGCTTTTTTAGCAATGTATACATTTGAAATTAAACGTGAAAACAGATTGATTACTTATTTAGAAGTTAATAAATCCGTTGCGTCTGATAATAATTCCGTTGGATTAGCATTAGAAAAGTTGCCCGTTGATAAGCGTAATAGTATTTGGCAACTAGATAAGTATTATATTTATTCAGGTTGGACATCAATTGTTATGTTTATTATAAATACAATCTTATCTGGATTTGTTGTTTATGAGTATTATCTTGACAGCCAAACAACATCAACATATATTACAAATATATTATTTATGATTACTAAATTGGCAGATGTACATTCTAATGTAAATACTGAGAAGAATGTATTTTATTCAGCTTACATGAAGGGCAAAATACAATATAATGATGTGGACCCCAATAAGATAATTGAATATGAAAATGTTGTTATAGATGAAGATAAAATGGAAACAGGTGTTAGTCCACCTGTAAAAACTGATAATAATATTAGTGATAATGTAAAATATAGTATTAGTGATAGTAGTGATAGTAGTGAAAGTAGTAAAAGTAGTGAAAGTAGTGATACAAATAGCAATAGTGAAAATCAAGAACATGAAAAAATTATTGTAACTATACATGACATTAATAGCCCCAAATCATCTAGTAATGATTTGCAAAGTCTTAACGAAAATCAATAAATGATTTATAACTATAAAATATTTTATAATTATATATAAAATGGAAGCAAAAAATGATAAACTTACAGCATCAATTAGTGATACAATGACTGTTGATAAGTTAAAGAAGGAATTAAAAAAAAATAATATAGACTATACTTCGGCAAAACGAAAATCTGATTATGTTGATTTATATATTTCAAATGGATTACATAAACATGAAGAAAAGGAATTAGAAGAAAAATTAGAGGTAACAGGAGCATCTTTACCAGCATCTTTACCAGAAACATCTTTATCAGAAGAAATTATTATGTCAATCGCAATTATAGGTCACGGTTGTGAAGATTTATTATCACCTTGGCCATCTCAGTTACCAATTTCTACATATTTTAAACATAATGTACGTGTTTATAGTCAAGCTTGTGTTCCAGATGTAAACGCATTAGGAAATATATTTAGAAATCCTGATGTAATTGACCGCATTAATAAAAGTTTTTCAGCATTACCAACAAGTAAAACTGAAGAAATTGTTAGCATATATAAACATCAAGCTAAAACTGATTATATTAGAAATGTAATGGCTTCATTATCTGGCAAAGCTAGTGATATCGGTTTTGAAAAATTATCAAAGACTAAAAATTTAGAAAGATCATCTGACCTAACTACATTCTTAGCTAATAAAAATTTTTCATTTTATATGGATAGTTCAACAGAAGAAGTACCACGCCCACTTAAACAAGTATATACAACAATTGGAATACAAGTAGTTGATATACGTATAAAAAAGACAGATATAGATGGGTCTGTTAGTTATGAGCAATTATTTAGTCCAACTGATGCAAAATATAGTCGTCTTAATGATTGGACAACTTTTAATTTAATTTATAAAAATGGACTAACATATATTGTAAAAGATGTATTAAAAAGAAAAGATTTAGTTAAATCTGCATTAGAAATTTTTGGATTTGGTAAAAAAGAACGTATTATAGATTTATCATTGGAACAAATATATAATTTATTTCAATTGCTTGATATAAAATATGTGAATATAATGGATTTTTCTTGTAGGTCTTGTTCTATTGGCAGAATACCAAAAGACATATCTGAAAGTATTTATACAGAGGAACAGAAATATATTATAAAGCCTGAAGCTTTTGGTAAACAAAGTGACTTGAAGCGTAGCGACTTGAAGCATTTGAAGCGTACAAAGCATCTAAAATATTTAAAAAAAAATAAGAGAAAATCACTAAAGATTTATAAATAATTTATCTTCTATAACGTCTTGATTTCTTAGATTTCTTAGATTTTTTATTTTTCTTAGATTTCTTAGTATTGCGTCGTCTTTTTCCTCCTTGTGCTACAGGTCGGTGATCTTGATCTTGATTTTGAACCCAATGATGAGCCATATCTGGAGTTAACATATCAATAGTATTAATTACATCTTCCATTTCAGCTATTTGTTCTGGAGTTCCATCACCACGTTGTGCCTCACCTATCATAAATTGTAAATGACCCGACATACCATCTAAAAGATCATTTAGCTCATCTATTTTATCTTGATCTGTGTCATTGTCTCTAAATCTTTCAAATACAACTTTTGCTCTACGATATGCACTATCTTCATTTTCCATAGCCGTCCAGCCACGAATATAAGTTTCTAGACGATTTAATACAGCAGGATCTAAATTTTCATTATTACGTATATTATTAATATATGTTCTTGGATCTGTATTCATATAATATATGTTATTAAAAAAAATAAATTTTATTAGATTTAATAATTTATTTTTAAATTTTTAGAAAAATGGTGTTATAGGTAAATCATCCCTTACAAAATATGCTTCGCCTTCTTTGGTCCAATTAACAACCAATGTAATTATTTCAACACCTGTCTCAATAGCTATCTTTACAGCTTCTCTATATTCAGGATCTATAATAGATGGCTGAAACCTATCTACATCTGTTCGTTGTATAACATAGCACATTATACAACGAATTTTAGACTCTTTTTTAATTATAGTTAGTTCTCGAATATGTTTTAATGCACGCGGGCTTACTGGATCGCTGCTCTTTTTTCGATATCCATCTGGAAAATAAGCAACTTTTGAATTTAATGGTCTATCATCATAACATTTATCTTTTCGATCTTTTGCGGTTATATCTTCATAATCAGCAAGTGGTACATTTTTGACCTCCATAATAAATGGTATTCCATTGCTATCAACACCTGTAAAATCAAAACGCGAATCTATTTTATCTACCACATAAAGGACTGTTTCGCGCTTATAACGTTGTATATTTTGAAGCCTTGATAGCATATTTTTCTTAAGTGCCTCCTCTACTAACATTTCTGCTAATTTTGGATGAATACCAACTACTATTTCACTATTTCGTTCTAAAATAACAGATAGGTAAACACGATATGTACAGCTAAGCTGTTCCTTATTTTGAACCTTAGATTTTGTCTTTGATCCAGGTTTAGGTTCAATATACTGCATCATTATTGTTGATCCATTATCACATAATCCACAACAACCAAGTGCTGCTGTATGACCTAAAATTGTTTCTGAAGGATTACTATTAGAATATGATATATCTGCCACATATGGACTTTTAACCAATTTTGAAGGGCGCTTTACAATGTTACCTTGAATTAAATTATCTAGTTTAAGAAGCAAGTTTGATGACATTTTTTTTATTGTAAAAGATTTTATAAATCTTATAATTTCTTTAAATTGTTTTCAATTTTTATATGTTTTTCTTCTTTTACTCATATTTTTTTTTATTTTTAAATGTTTTAAAGTTCCTCCACGTTTTCCAATATTTTCATTACTTTTATAATTATATTTGTTACTAAAATTAGTAGGTTTAGCATTATATACATTTCTAGATATACTTGGATTTGTACTTGAACTTGTTTTTGTTTCATAAATATACGCATCATCAATTGGTGCCTGAAAATATTGTAATCCAAATATTTCAGCTATTGACTTTCGTATTTCATTAAAATTAGCACTACATAATGCCGATGTTTTTTGTAATGTCGTTACTGATGTTCCTGGAAATAATGTTAGTTCAACATTTACATAAAATGCTAACTTCGATTCTAATTCTAGCGCTTTATTTAAATAACTAACTTGCCTTTCATAGTTATATTGTTGTAATGGATTTAGTGCTGATTGGCCATACATAGACAATTGTCTTTGAGGAATAAATGGTCGAACTGGATTTATTCTAGGATATAATGGTTGCTGTACTTGTGTATATGGATACATTGGTTGTTGAGCATATGGATATAATGCTTGTTGTTGAGCATATGGATATAATGTTTGTAATTGAGGATAATTTATATTTGGTGTTTGTAAACCTTGAACTCCCTGAGTTAAATAGTAACGATCTCTCTGACTTATTTCTCCACCCTTTTGTACTGTTTGAAAACTAACACCTTTTTGCTGTTTTTTGGCATTAGCTGACATTGGTATAGGTATATTTCTTTTACGCATTTCATTTTCAGCATTAGCTAATTTTAAATTATAGTCTTTTACTTCAGATTGTAACTGATTAAGTAATGTATGTGCTTCCGATGCATTACTTTCTTTTAAACTATTTATCTTTTTTGAACGTTTTGTAATTTGTGCTAACAAACCAGCTCTAGTTTTTTTTAATGTTTCATCATCTAAATCTGATGATTTTCTTTCTAATAATGATACAGATTGAACAATAGTTGGTCTATCTTCTTCATTTTGTATTTCTCTTTGTCTTTTTTCTTCTTCCGCAGTATCTTTATCATGTATTTGTTTACTTACACGTAGCCCCATACCAGTAACATCTGTACTACTTACTGTATCACCATTACCTTTTTCAATACATTTTTCTGTAATAAATAAATATATATATTCCATTTCTTCCTTTATAGTTTTATAAGAGTACAAATAATTGCTATCTGGTTTAATATTTAAGTTATATACTAGTTTGTATTTTATATTTGGACTGGTTTCTATTTCTATTGTTGTATCAACTATTTTTAATAAAAATAAATAATTGTTGCCTTCACTAAAATTTAAATTATCACATTCTAATTTTAACGACTTAGTAATTTCACTATAAATACTAAATCCTGCTCCTCCTTTCATTACGCCTTTCATTACAGAACTAGAACTTGTATCATAATTCAATTCACCATTATTTTTATCTGACATTTCAAAAATTATCATTTCACATTTTAATAATGCTTTGATTCTATCTAATTTAGCTTGAGCATTTGTAATATCTATTTCATTTAATAATGTATTAATATTAGCATTATCAGGAAAATCATTTAATACAACCCAATCTTGTTTAAATATGTCTTGTTTATTATCATTATTATTATCAATAACTACACCTTTTGTTTGACTCCACTTATAAACTCGAGCAATTTGAGAATTTAATGCTTCAGACAAATCAATATTAATATTAAGATTTTTATCAAGTTCCCATTTCCAAAGTTTTGTTTCATATAAAGGAAAATTTAATAAATCAATTAATAATGATGATCCTATACCAGATGGCGATTGAAAAACACGACAAACTTGGGTTATACCATCTGCGTCCATTATAGGTTCAATTAGTTTATGTATTGAAGCGCAATATTTTTTTAAATCTTCCATTAAGTTTTCAATTATTAATTGTTTTTGTCTATATAAACGCTCTGTTAATTCATTTGAGTTAATTTTTGATATAATAAAATCTTCATTTAATTGATTATTAAGTTCATTAGTTGACCACATTAGAGAGCGTGGTAATGTAAATATAGCTCCTTCACGTATACTATTTAAAATACTTCCATAATAATAATCAAATGTAATAGCTATTTCTTTTTGAATAACAAATATATTTGATTCTGAAGCATAAACATAATTTTGTCTTAGACATCGTAGCTCTAGTAAATTTGTAAATAATATAATAGACTCATACACATCTATTTCTCGCTCTTTTAAATTTATAAAACGCTTTTCTTGTTCAGATACATTATTTTTTTTAGATAAGAAACTCTCTTTTTTAGTTAAACTATATAAGTCATAATTAGCACCAAAATTAGGCCCTTCATTCATTATTTTATTATAATTTTCTAACATAGTTTTTTCTTCTAATACAGGTTTATTATCTTCTCCAAGTTTATTAACAAAATTATTATAATTTGTTAGTTCTGTTTGTAAATTAGATACTTTAGTTTTAGTTTCATTTGTAACAGAAGTAATAAAATCTGGTAACATTTCAAAATATATTTTCCATATATCAGCTTGATTTACAAAACAATGATACATTATAATTAATAAATAGATTTCGTATTGCTTCTTTTCAATATAAAATAGTCTTGGATTATTGTGATATTTATCTATTTCACTACCTACATTAATAGTTGGTCCTTTTTTCTCAAATTCAGTTTCATAATCAATATCAAACCATTTTGCATGTTTAGAAATATATGCTGTAATATTATTTTCATACATTTGTTCATATTTATCTAAAAGTGTACTATTACTTGTATTACCACTTAATGCACTAAATACATTTAAATCATAGTCTATACATTTATCTGCTAATGGAGCATATTGACTTTTTTTATATCCAATCATTTTTACATAATTGGTTTTTATGTAATTTAATATTTTTACTACGCTCTCAAAATACGGTTTTTGAAGTTTGAAAATTTCGATTAATATTTCTGATAATTTTTTAATATTATACATATAACCTTTCTTTTTTTCTACAATTTGTAATATTCGTTTTTTTGTCTGTGTTAAATCAATATTTGTTAAGTCACGATTTCTATTACCAATAGTTTGTTGAATACTTTTATATAAATCATTATATTCATCTAATATAGGATTAAAATTTTCAGAAATTATACTGAAAAAATCTTGAGTTTTTTTCAATAATTTATCCTTTGTATCAGCATAATTATTATAGGCATTCATACCATCATCTGTTTCATCTATACTTGTAATATAATTTACAAATATATCATCTTTTAAACCTATTACCAGAGAAAATGTTATAGGGTCACATGGGTTCATTCGACCCTTAGTAGCTTCAAAATTAATAGGATCATTTTTTGACAGTCCAGTTCCAAGTAAATAATCTAAAAATGCCGGTAATGTTTGTAGTTTTCTAGTACTCTGAATAAATGAACGTATAGGGCGAGCTAATTGTTCTTCTTCTTGTAATTTCTGCTCTTGAATTTTCTGTTTTAGTTCATTTTTTTCTCTTTTTCCTCGTGCCGAAGCACTACCATATAATAATGAGTCATCAATACTTTTTAATTCCTCTTTTGCTTCCTTTTCTGCTTGTGTTATATCTGTAGATATACCAACTAGTTGTTCAGTTGGTTTAATATCTGTTTCCCAATTACCTTTTCGATATTTGTGTTTAATAATAGTGTAAGGCTTATTGTTAATATATATAATATTATTGTCCTTAAATAATGTATTTACTGTTAGTTCTATATTAGTATCAATAACACCATCTTCCTTAGCTTCTTTGTATGTTAGTTTTTTCTGCATTTCAAATATATTTCCTAATGTACGTTTCTTCATTAATTCAAATTGATTAGCTAAAAAAAATTGCGTTAGAACTGTTTCTTTTGGAGCATCTAATGGTAGCTCTGTTATACCATTATTTGAGTATTCATATGATGTATCTATAAATACTACACTACTGCTAACCCCAGGAACTAACATTTGTGGAGTAAATGTTAAACTGTAAACATTAGTGTCAAGATAGAAAATGATTGAATTAGGATCCTTACTTTTTTCTTTTTTGCCTTTTTGATCGGTAGATGCTATACTTGATGGAATTACTTCTTTACTTATTGTTGCTCCTGGTGTTGTTCCTGGTGTAGATCCAGATGTTGCTCCTGGTGTAGATCCAGATGTTGTTCCAGATGTTATTCCTGGTGTTGCTCCTGGTGTAGATCCAGATGTTGCTCCTGGTGTTGCTCCAGGAGGAGCAGATGGTGTAATTCCTGATGTTGTAGAAGAACTTAATATTGAAGGAGTAGATGTAGAAGGAGTAGATGTAGAAGAACTTATTATTGAAGGAGTAGATGCATAAGAAGAACTTGACTTCATACTTGATCCACTATATCTTGAGCCTGTTCCAGAACTAGACGATCTTATTGTTTCACTTTCACTTATATCAGAAGAACCTGAAGGAATAGTACTACTGCTACTACTAGATATCGATCTAGTAGATGAAGGCTCATTACCCCCTTCACCTAAGTCACTTATATTACTTTGTGTCTCTATAGAAGGACTTCTTGATAATGGTTTTCCAAAAGAAATAGAACCAATATCACTTGCTTTTAATCCACTTGTCTTTAATCCACTTGCTTTAGCAGAACTCGCTGGAGTTATACTTGAAGAAATAACAGATGGAGAAGGATTATCTTCTTCTTCTTGTTGTTTTGCTTTATCTTGTTCACCTACTTCTTTTACTAATTCCTTTAAAGATTTTTTAGGACCTTTAGGACCTCCTCCAGTAATATTATCAGTATTATAATTATTTTCCATATTTATAATACTTGTATATTTTTAAATTATATTTTAATGTAAATTTGAATAACTATCAATAATTGCTGTATTAAATGTTAAAAAAGAATTTTGTTGCTCCTTTTTAGTTTTCTCTTTTTTTGCTTTCTCTAAAATAGCAATTGCTGAATTAATTTCTTGTTCAGATACAACACCATCATTATTAGCATCTACTAATTTATTTAAAACTCTATACTTTTCAGGTACAACACAATATGGACTTTCTTCATTAAATAAATGATCTGATAATATTGTGAATACAGCAGTTAATACAAGTGCTGTATAAATATCGCGAGTACCCATCCATGCCATTGAAAATACTAATATTTGTTTTGTAACATTCATTTTTAAATACTCCTCTGTAGACTTACTAAATTGGATTGTAATAAATTTTGAACCAATATTTAATAAAATCATTATAATACCGGCAAAAAATTTACTATTATTTAGAAACAATATATGTTCATGAATATAATTAAATGAATCTGAAAATATATTTGTCATTTATATTAAATTAATATAAAAAATAAATTTAATATAATAATGTTTAATATGGCGCTCCCATACTGCTAAATGCTTCTTGTGTAGTGGTTGAAGGAGCTGGTGTTGGTGATACTTCAGTTGAGCTGAACATGCCTTTATTTACTCCCATTGTATTAGATGATTTTGACTGTATTGCTTGTTTAACTGATTCTCTATCTACACCTGTAGAAGATGTGGTTGAAGGTATTGTTGAAGTTGTGGTTGAAGGTGTTGTAGATGATGTTGCTGTAGTAGTATCTGTAGAAGTTGTAGTCGAAGGTGTTGTAGATGATGTTGCTGTAGTAGTATCTGTAGAAGTTGTAGTCGAAGGTGTTGTAGAAGTTGATGCTTGTTGTAATTGCTGTTTTAAATTCTCAATATTTTGTCCAGTGCCAATCAAGCTAGGATCTATATTAGCTCCAGTACCAATAGACGCATTATCAAAACCTTCAAACTTATACATATTTGTAGCAACAATAACACACAATGCAACTAACAAGCCTAAAGTAACATTATTCATTGCACAAAATATAATTAACGCAATCAAACCTACTCTTCCTAAAATATTATTATACATCTGATTTATTGATCTAGGATTAACAATTAAAATAATCACTAACATAGTAAATAAAAAACAAAGACCGTGCTTTTTGTTAAGAGCCATTCTATATAAAATACTTAATATATTATATTTTATAGTTTTGTTACAATAAATAATTATCTTATTTTTTATTAAGAGAATAATGTCTTTAGCAATGACTGCCCAAACAATAGAAAATTCAGATTATAATAGTAATAATCATATAATAAATAGAAAAAGGACAAATAATAAAACTCAGAAAAGAATACCTACATCTTTTGATGATATTGACCATTCAAAAGTTCAAAATGTGCTAAATTCTATTTATAAAAATTTGGGAGATGATATTGATAATAATCTAGGCGATTTTAAACCTAGAAATAGTTCAGCACCAGTAAATGCCAGTTATACTCCAATTAATCCATTAGCCCCACCTGTTTCTATAAGACAAAAACAAGAACAACCTCAAAAAGAAGGAATGACTAATTACGATTATAACGCAGACGATGTGAATAACTATAGCAGTAAATTTGTACCTCAACCTGTTCAAAATGACAGTATGGACTTACAAGATTTACAAGATGTATATATGAACAATGAACAAGTCAAAAGATACTTTAAGAATTTAGTGCCTAGTTTTCAACAACAAAATTCTTATAAACCTCCTGCAAATAATAGCACACAATATATTTCTTCATCACATTCTAGCCCATCATATTCTGGTCCATCATATTCTGGTCCATCATATTCTACCTCATCTTCAGATACAAATCAAGTTCTAATTGATAAACTTAACTACATGATTAATTTGTTAGAAGAGCAACAAGATGAACGAACTAACAATGTTACTGAAGAAGTTATATTATATTCATTTTTAGGCATTTTTATTATTTTTGTAGTTGATGGTTTTGCAAGAGTTACACGATATACTAGATAAATTATGAATAATTTGGTTTTAGTTGTAATACATTTTATGAATATAATATAAACTGTATTATAAATGTTCAATAATATTGAAATTGTTGTAGCACGATATAATGAAGACCTAAATTGGACCAAAGAATATCCATTTAATCAATTCAAGTACACTATATATAATAAAGGAACTAATATGGATTTTGCTATGCCGCCATTATATAGAGATAAAATTATTCACTTGCCAAATGTAGGCAGATGTGATCATACATATTTGTATCATATTGTCAGCAATTATACACAATTAGCACCAATTACTATATTTTTACCTGGTTCTACGCAGCTACATTATAAAAAAACAGTTGCTACCAAACTAATAAATTACATATTATCTTCTAAAAATGCTGTATTTCTCGGTCATAAAACTGTAAATTTAAAAAAATGTTTTGCTAGCTTTTCTCTAGATAAATGGTCTGCTAGTGATCCGACTAATTTGAAAAATAATAATGAGGCAAATTTGGAACACGCTTTTTTAAGGCCTTATGGAAAGTGGTATACACATTTTTTTGGCAATACAGTTGTCCAGAAATATTGCTATATGAGTATATTTTCAATTAGAAGATTAGATATTATTAAACATAATATAAATAGATATCAGGAATTACTTAATGCAGTTAGTAGACATTCAAATCCAGAAGTAGGACACTATATTGAACGCAGTTGGGGTGCTATTTTTCATCCACTAATAGCGACAAAATTTATAGCATATAATTAATATATAACTAACAAATAGCTAACAAATAGCTAATTAATAATTAGTGCTTTACTTGATATAAATGGACTTCGAGCATAATTATAAAAGAAATACGCCGTTGGTGACATAAATGTAGGTACTGTCTTTTGTTTTATATTATTAATAATCTCTCTATTGTCGCTTGTATCTTCTATTGCTAAGTAATGATAGTTTGGATTATTTAACAATATTTCCCAGAGCGCATTTTTGAAACCCTGGATAAAATTTGTTAGTTGTATAGTATTGATTGATGCAATTAGTGATAATAATTCTTTACCTTTTTCTATATTTGTACATGTTTTTTTAAATATATATACCGCTTCTATTTCCATGTCTGTAAGTAACATATAAATATACATATTTTTGCTTTGAATTAGACTTATTATATTTGTCATTTCAGGAAGAATTGTAATGTCATATTTACTATATTTTTTCGCATTTGTTAGTTCATTGATAAAATTATACAAATAATATATGTTTTGACTATCACCAACTAACAAAGTAGTTTTTGCATGTAATTGTTTAGGTGGAGTTTTCCAATTTTTCATATCAAAAACATAGGTTTGATATGCTGTTAAAGGAACAATACCGGTTAATTCTCCTTCTCTTTTAAATAAACTAACACATATATTCTTGTTTGTATGACATTGGTTATATTCATGTGTTTGTATTAATTGAGGTGCAATATCTTTCTTTCTAAAACTCTTTTTGACACACAAATAATCAACATAAAATACATTAAATTTTACTGGATTTATATTGTTAGTTTTATAAATTATTATATTTAATGGTCGACTTGTAATAGCGCCAACTAACATTTTTGTAGATATAGTATTATTTGTTTTAATATCCATAAGAACATCAGGTTGCCAAAAAAATGAAAAAAATGACTGACTATTATGACCTTCAAAATATGGAATTATATTTTCCTTTTCTGGCAAAAAAGTATTATCCTGATTTCTTAAATAGTTAAGTTGTATTAAATCCATAAAATTTGTTAATTTAATTTTCATAAATGGATCATCCTGAAAAAATGTATTTGAATTTATTGTTTCAATATCAATAAAATTTGTATATTTATTTTTTTCTGGAAGTTCATGTCGAATTATACCAATATTTGAAAACCAGTAATGTACATCATAAAAATGATAAACTGGTTGGATTGCCCAGAATCTATATTTGATATGAATAAATAAAAAAAATAATATTATAAATAATACAATTGCTCCAATAAAATACAGCAACATATTAGTATTTATACTCACTAATATATTTTTTTATGTATTTTTACTTTTTCAAAAATATATAATAAATACAAATATAAAAAGACTTAAAAATGTGTATATAATATATATTAACTACTAAAATGTATTCGACTATTGATGAATTGATTCATAA
>Ga0255207_1000194_pt1 | contig 15106 bp, 12 predicted proteins | sample Miss_Miss_RepA_8_2_FD_183043 | JGI IMG/M metagenome (GOLD analysis project Ga0255207, IMG submission 183043) | Freshwater microbial communities from Mississippi River, Louisiana, United States - Miss_Miss_RepA_8d | ecosystem: Environmental > Aquatic > Freshwater > River | place: USA: Louisiana... | reverse complement strand
CATTGCGCAATCACTGATCGCAGGTCCGTCGCGTCTTGTTTGGCGGGATGGACGTTTTGAGCCTCCTGGCGGTCGGTTTGAAGATTTTTTTACTGGTTTAGGTTTTGCTTGAATGGTTTTCGCTGAGAACAGGGGAGCCATCACACCTGGGGCCGACAAAGATACTCAGCAACCGGCTTGATCCAACGCGCTGTGGGAAGCTCCAGCGCAGTCTTCAGTAAGACTGCGCGCTGCCGTAGATAGCGTTCGCAATCGGTTTTTTGCTCGTTTGGAGGCCAGTGCATCGATGGGCCTTTGCTTGCGATCACAACAACATTACCGGCCTCACTCGGGTTTAGAACAAGGGGTTCAGTGCCGAATGCCTTGCTTATCGCACGATAATTGGGCTTCCAACTTGCGTGGCTGCCAAAGAGATTGAGCACCATAAGACCAGGTGCGGTTAGCGATCGATAGCAGTTTTGGTAGAAGCTTGTGTTATCACAAGTGGGACCTTGAGCATCGGCATCGTAGAGATCAGCGAGGATAACAGGCCAGTACGAATCTTTGGAGCTCGCCATAAAGCGGCTGGCATCATCGTGAATAATCGAAAGCGATGCATCAGATTTTGTGCCAAACATAATAGCGTTTGCCAAAATCACCTCCTGATGCAACTCGACAACCGTCTGCTTGATAGCTGGCAGATAATGCGACAAAAATCTAGCACAAGAACCAGCGCCTAAGCCGAGCTGAAGCAAACGATTTGGCGCAGCTAGGAGCATGAGCCATGCCATCATGTCTTGGGTGTACTCGAGTACTAAGCGATGCGGGTGTTTGATCCGCATCGCTCCCTGAATCCAGGGTGTTCCAAAATGCAAATAGCGAACACCCTCCGATTCAGAAAAAGTCAAGGCTTGTGGCTTAAGACCTGCTTGTCGGGTTCTCAACGCATTGACATCGCAATGAGCAAATCATTAACACGCCTTACAAAAGAACCTGGGTCGCTCAGCTGTCCGCCCTCGGCAATAAGCGCTTGCTCGTAGAGCAGTAAGCTCCAGTCTTTAATTGCGCCTTGTTCCGATTGCAATCGCTTCACAAGGATATGATCTGGATTAATTTCTAGAATAGGCTTGCGATCGGGTGCCTTTTGTCCCGCCTGTTTGAGCAAGCGTTCTAAATGGCCGCTGATATCGCCTTCTTCTGACACCAAACATGATGGCGATTCGGTAAGCCGCTGCGTGATTCTCACTTCCTTGACCCGATCTTCAAGCGATTCCTTGATTGAATCGAGCAAGGGCTTCATCGCCTTTGCGCTTTCCTCAACTTTTTTCTTTTCTTCCTCGTCTTCAAGCGCGCTTAGATCGAGGCCACCTTTGGCAACTGATAGCAGCTTCTTGCCCTCAAACTCCTGAAAGTAGCTCAACATCCACTCGTCGACCCTGTCGGTGAGCAGTAGCACTTCAATATCCTTTTTCCTAAAGACCTCAAGGTGAGGACTATGACGCGCTGCCTCAAGCGTATCAGCGGTGGCGTAGTAAATAGCCTCTTGCTTGGGCTTCATCCTGTTCACATAGTCGGCAAGTGCTACGGTTTGAGCCTTATCGGCCTCCACACCGACGACGGACTGGGTCGATGCAAAACGGAGCAGCTTGGCAAGACGATCCCGATGGCCCGCTTCTTCGCTCATGCCTTCCTTTAGGACCTGTCCGAATGACTGCCAGAAGCTTGCGTAGTCGTCGGGACGATTTTCCGCAAGATCCTCGAGCAAGGATAGTGTGCGCCTTGCGTTGGCCTCGCGTATCGTCTTGACATCACGGCTCTCTTGAAGAATCTCTCTGGAAACATTCAGCGGTAAATCCGATGAGTCGATGACACCGCGCATGAATCGTAACCAGATTGGCAGGAGTTGCTCTGCATCTTCCATAATGAAGACGCGTTTGATATAAAGCTTTAAACCATGTCGCTGTTGACGATCCCAGAGATCGAAAGGGGCTCTTGATGGTATGTAGAGCAGTTGCGTGAATTCGCTGCGTCCTTCAATCCGGTTGTGGGTCCATGCCAGAGGGTCGGTGAAATCATGAGCGATGTGTTTATAAAACGATTTATATTGATCCTCAGTAATCTCTGACTTGTTTCGAGTCCAGAGTGCGCTGGCTTGGTTAATGGTTTCAAGCTCGTCCTTTTGGACCATTTTCCCGGCGTCCTTGTCCCATTCTTCCTTACTCATGCGAATGGGCAACTGAACATGGTCGGAATATTTACGAACCAGTTCACGCAATTTCCAGCCAGAAAGTAAATCGCTGTACGACTCACCCTCAGCATCACCTGGATCGGCGCGCAACTTCAAAATCACATCCGTGCCGCGAGCCTCTCGTGTAATTTGTTCAACCTCAAATTCACCCTCGCCGCTCGAGCGCCAGCGAACCGCTTGATCCGGTGCTAGGTCGGCACGACGACTCTCAACCGTCACTTGCTCGGCAACAATAAAAGCAGAGTAAAAACCAACGCCAAATTGACCAATCAGCTGAGCGTCTTTACTTTGGTCGCCACTTAGCTGGCTTGCAAACTCGCGTGTACCCGATTTAGCGATCGTTCCAAGATGTGAGACTGCGTCCTCGAGGCTAAGGCCAATGCCGTTATCGCTGATTGTTATGGTTCGGGCATCCGAATCGTGACGAATTGAAATACCAAGTTCATCAGCACCGATCAGCTCAGGTTTACTGACCGATTGAAAGCGTAGTTTGTCGCAGGCATCAGATGCATTTGAGATTAGCTCGCGGAGGAAAATCTCTCGATTCGAGTAGAGCGAGTGAATCATCAGCTTCAAAAGCTGCTTAACCTCTGCCTGAAAGCCATGAGTTTGAGCCTGGCTCGATGCTTCGGTCGCGGTGCTCGTCATAAAGTTTTACCTCAAAAATTGCTTAGGTGGCTGCAGGATCGTGAAATTTCAAGCGCGTTGATTCCTTGCAATCGACCGTTCATCACACGATTAGTAATCAAGATCGGCAAAGTGCTGCGCAACCTCATCAGCGCTAACCTCGCCCAATCGCGTATGACGCCAGCGTGGCGTTTTGTCCTTGTCAATCAAGAGCGCACGGACGCCCTCAGGGAAATCATGACCTCGCAAAAAGCGACGCGCCAGAACCAAGTCGAGACCAAGGACCTCCTCGAGCGAGCGATGAAAGCAATCGTGAAGATAACGATGACTGATAAGCGCTGCGGTTGGTGAACCACGCTCGAGACTGTTTGCAGGCGCATCAAACCAGGGGTCATCTTGGGCTGCTCGCTGCAATTGCTCAAGCATGCTCGCAGGCGTCGGTTGTCCGCCGATCCAGCGCAGTGCCTTGGCATAGTGACTTAGCATGCTCGAAGCCATCGCATCATCAACAGACGCATCGTGTTGGAGCATCCATGTTGTGACCAGTTGCTGGTTTAGCTGCCAGTCTTGTGTGAATTCAAGCTGAGTTAAATGATCAATCGTCGACTCCCAGTTTGCCTTCGGAACAAAGGCGTCGAATAAGCCTGCATAGATTGCATCGGACTCGTTGATGATGAGCCCTGTGAGTGCCATGATCATGCCGACTCCAGGGGGCAGTCGATTCAAAAAGAATCCGCCACCTACATCAGGAAATAGACCGATATGAATTTCCGGCATGGCAACCTTAGATGACTCGGCGATGATCCGATGGGAAGCACCAGCGCTCAGGCCCATGCCGCCGCCCATATTGACGCCATGCGAGAACACAATAAAAGGCTTTCCAAAGCGATGGATCATTCGATCCAGGATGTATTCCTCTTCAAAGAATGCATCGCCGTAGGCATATCGCTCATTGCCACCATCACGCACCTGACGAATAACCTCGGCAACATCACCGCCTGCGCTAAAGCCCTTTTCTCCTTCTGCCTGAAGAATGACAGCAGCAATCGAAGTATCGGAGCGCCAGCGGCGAAGTTGATGGCTAAGGAGGCGAACCATCTCGAGATTAATACCGTTTAATTGTTTGGGGCGATTGAGTCTTGCTCGCCCAATCCGCATGGCTTTGGTTCCGATCGTGTCGAATAACACCGATGCTGTATCCATGGATTTACTTTCCTTAGTGAGTTCGTGGCTTTATGGTGATCTTTTGGCCAGGGACAAAGAGACGAAAACGTTCGAGTGCAATCGACTCGTGCTTCATGGCTGCAATCAAGTCCTTGATCGGGTCTTCGTAGGCCTCATCGGTGAGCTGAAAAGTTCCCCAATGAATGCCCAAAGAGAGCGGTTGTCCCAGTGCCTGATGCATGCGAACCGCCTCATGGGGATTGATGTGTTGATTGGCCATAAACCAACGAGGTTCGTAAGCACCTACAGGAATCGCTGCAAGATCAAAGGGTGCAAAGCGCTTGGCAATTGCGTGGACATCATCAGACCAACCGGTATCGCCTGCGAAATAAAAGCGAAAACCAGGATGTTCAAGCACCCAACCACCCCAGAGTGTCTTGTTTCGATCAAATAGGCCGCGACCACTCCAGTGGTGTGCTGGCACAAAGTGAAACTGAAATGACCCCTGCTTGCTTTGTTGCCACCAATCAAGTCCGAGAACGCGATCAAAGCCCTCTTCTCTTAACCAGCGATCGACCCCTAGAGGAACAAGCATAAGCGGCGGCCCCCCCTCTTGCTTGGCGATTTGCCGCAAGCTTGGTAAATCAAGATGATCGTAATGATTATGAGAAATCAAGATGTAATCGATTCGCCCAAGATCGGCAATCGGCACAGGGGCCGGATGCAGGCGCTTGGGGCCGATCCAGCTAAATGGGGATGCCCGCTCAGAAAAATGCGGGTCGGTGAGAATTCGTGCATCACCGATTTTTAGGGCAATCGTCGCGTGGCCTAACCATTGGATTTCGTTGCCTCGTTGTTGGGCTTCGTTGGCTAGCGGCTGGGTTTCGTGGTCTTTACGAGGTAGTGATTGGGCACCACTCGCGCCTAAGGGTTCAGTGTTTGCGTGACCCTGATCGGACTTCCAGTCCTTGGGCATTTGCTCCCAGGCGGCCTTGATGCGCTCAGGCGCCACCAGTGCCTGTAAATTAAGGTCTTTTCTCGACCACCACCATCGGAATAATTCACTCAGTGGCTTGTTGACCCGACTGCCATCGCTATTGCTATAGCCATCGTCACGGTGATGGCTTGGCGCTTGACTGGATTCAACCGCAGACTTTGCTTCACAAGCGACTAAGGATGCGCAAAGTAAAAAAATGGCAATGCGCTTAACGAAAAAAGGCATGACTTGGGTGGCGTTGTTAAGAAAGAGGGGCGATCATACGGGCTTCTTTCCATCCATCGCAATTTGGGGACACTTTCCATGAATCAACTTGATCTACAAGAGCGCTTTATTGCCGTGACAGGCGGGGCATCGGGCATCGGTGAAGCGATCGTGAATAGGCTTATCGATTCAGGTGCAAAGGCCATTATCTGGGATGCTAATCAGGACCTAGTCGACCGCATGCTCAAACTTAACGATCCCAATCGTTATGCAATCAGGATGGATGTCACCGATCAACAGTCGGTATTTGCGGCCATGCAAAAGAGTCTTGCCTGGATTGCGGAGCGATCAGGCGGCCATGATGCAGGGCTCGACGGCATGATTTGTAGTGCTGGAATTACGGGGCCAAATCATACGGTTATCGATTATCGCTTTGAAGATTGGAAACAAGTTTTTGATGTGAATTTGCACGGCGTCTTTCTTTGCAATCAGGTCGCAGCTCAACACATGAAAGCTCGCTCAAAGGGAAGAATCGTCAATATCGCCTCGATCGCAGGCAAGGAGGGCAATCCAAACGCCTCCGCGTATAGTGCTAGCAAAGCTGCTGTGATCGGTTTAACCAAGTCCTTGGGCAAGGAACTTGCGAGCACTGGAATCACCGTAAATTGCGTCACACCTGCCGCTGTCAAGACACCTATGTTTGCTCAGATGAGCGAGACCCATATTCAGTTCATGTTGTCAAAGATTCCTATGAATCGCTTTGGTTTAGTCGAAGAGATCGCCTCAATGGTGTGTTGGTTATGTACCGATGATGCATCGTTCTCAACGGCTGCCGTCTTCGATTTATCAGGTGGCCGTGCTACTTATTAAAATGATTGATGCGGCTTTGATTCGAGGCTCGAGTAACTTCCCCTTTCGGCCTCGGGTCGCGTCATAGGCACCCAACTCCCGAGCACTAAATTCCCTACTTATCGCTTTTGCGCCACGAGCGATACCTTGAATCAAGACCGAACTTGGCGTGTGCACAGCTACAGCAACAAGTGGATCTTTGGCGTCGCAATCCATAAGACTCACGCCTCTGCCGCCTTGCTTGAGTTGGCGGAGTTCCTCTAGAGGAAAGCTCAGGGCTCTTCCTTGTTCTGAAAGACAGAGCAATTTTTGTTGGGTGAGCTTGGCATCGACCACAGGTCGGATGAGCGCATCATGAGGATCAAGCTGCACAAATTGTTTGCCTGCTCGCTGTCGTGTTGTTAAGTCTGCGGCAAGACATTGAAAACCTTGGCCCAGGCGGGTAGCGAATACCACCCGGTCGCTGGCATGAGCCGCAAACAGATAGGCCACCCTGCTGCCAGCTTCTAATTCAATGAGCGTTGTGATCGGTGAGCCATCGCCCCGGGCTGAAGGTAATTGGCTCACGCTAAGCGCGTAGGTTCGGCCCGTTGTGCTGATGACAAAAAGTTGATCGGTAGTCATGACTGGGTAGAGCGCATCCAAGCTGTCACCCGATTTAAATGAGAACTGTGATGCCTCATGCCCATGACCTTGGCGTACACGTACCCAGCCCTTTTCAGAAACGATAACGGTTACCGGCTCGTCAGCGACGCGTATGTCGATGCTTGCTTTATCGCTGGCCTCAAGAAGCGTTCGTCGCGGGTCACCGTACTGTCGAGCATCAGCCTCAATTTCTTTAACGACTTGTTTGCGTAAGTGCTGCTCATCGTTGATGAGGGTTTCAAGCTGTTTGGACTCTTCGCGCAGTGATTTAAGTTCTTGCTCAATACGGATGGCTTCAAGCCTTGCCAATTGTCGAAGCCTGATCTCCAAAATATCCTCAGCTTGTCGATCGCTGAGACGAAAGGCTGCAATAAGCGCTGCTTTGGGCTCGTCTGACTCTCGGATGATGCGAATCACTTCGTCGATGTTAAGCAGAACGAGCTGGCGACCCTCAAGTACGTGAATGCGATCAAGCACCTTATCGAGTCGATGCGCACTACGGCGTCGAACCGTATCAAGCCGATATGTACACCATTCACTCAAACACTCAAGTAATGATTTCTGAACCGGTCGCCCATCTAGCCCAACCATCACCATATTGAGGCTTAGGTTTGTCTCTAGGGAGGTATTGACGAGCAGCAAACTCACGAGCTCATTAAGTTCAACACGCGAGCTTCTGGGTTCGATCACAAGGCGTACAGGAGCGTCTTTGCCCGACTCATCGCGAACCGCGTCGAGGACAGCAAGCATGGCTTGCTTGAGTTGTAGCTGCTCGTTGGACACCGACTTCTTACCGAGTCGCGGCCTTGGGTTGGTGATCTCTTCGATTTGTTCTAGAACTTGCTGAGTGGATACGCCGTGGGGCAACTCGTTGACCACGAGTTGCCATTGTCCACGTGCAAGCTCTTCGATATCGTAGCGCGCACGCATGCGCAAGCTGCCTCTCCCGCTCCGATAAGCCTCAAGTAAGTCAGCCTTCGACGAGATAATCTGCGCTCCACCCGGCAAGTCTGGGCCTGGCAGCACGGCGAGCAAATCGTCGATAGTGCTTTTAGGCTTACGAATCAGCAAAGCAGCGGCCGCTGCCACCTCCTTAAGGTTGTGCGATGGTATTTCGGTTGCCATCCCCACGGCAATCCCCGATGCACCGTTTAGTAGCACCATGGGCAATCGAGCGGGCAGCATGGCGGGCTCGCGTGTTGAACCGTCATAGTTATCAATGAAGTCGACCGTACCCATGTCGACTTCGTCGAGCAAGAGCTTCGCGTAATTCGTAAGGCGTGCTTCGGTGTAGCGCATGGCTGCTGCGCCATCGCCGTCGCGAGAGCCGAAATTTCCTTGGCCATCAATCAACGGATACCGAAGGCTAAAGGATTGGGCCATGCGAACGAGTGCGTCGTAGGCAGCGCTATCGCCATGCGGATGATAGCGTCCGAGCACCTCACCTACTACCCGTGCTGATTTAACAGGCTTAGCGTCAGCACTTAATCCAAGCTGATTCATCGCAAAGAGAATGCGGCGTTGGACGGGCTTCTGACCATCTGAGCCCTGAGGAAGCGCTCGACCCTTTACGACCGAGATCGCATAGTCAAGATAGGCACGTTCAGCAAACTCGGCAATCCGTACACGATCATCGTTTGAGCTGTCATCTGCTATTTGTTCTGAAAACAGGTTCTGACTCATCTCAAATATCTACCTCAACTTCATGGCCGCGCCGCTCGAGCCATTGGCGGCGTGCCGCCGACTCGCCCTTGCCCATTAGTAAATGGAAACATTGCCGGACCGGATCATCCCCCGCTTCGCCGAGCACCACCGGTGAAAGCCGCCGCGTATCTGGGTTGAGTGTGGTCTCCCAAAGCTGCTCGGCGTTCATCTCGCCCAAGCCTTTAAACCTAGAAATCGACCATGCACTCTCTTTGACCCCTTCCTTGCGCAGTTTATCCTCAAGGCTTCGCAACTCGGCCTCATCAAGGCAGTAACGTTTTCGTGCCTGGCGTTTGCCCGAGGCAGAAACATCAACCCGATAAAGCGGCGGTCTAGCGATATAAATATGGCCTCGCTCAATTAGCTGAGGGAAATGTTTATAAAAAAGTGTGAGTAGTAGCACTTGAATGTGCGAGCCATCGACATCAGCATCAGCAAGAATACATATTTTTCCATAACGTAGACCGTTCCAATCGAGAGAATCATTAAGCCCATGGGGATCAATACCCACTGCCACTGCCACGTCATGCACTTCCTGATTTGCAAACAATCGATCCTTGTCGGTCTCCCAAGTGTTTAAGACTTTGCCGCGAAGCGGCAAGATAGCCTGAAAGGACTTATCTCTACCCATTTTCGCCGAACCACCAGCCGAGTCTCCTTCGACTAAAAACAGCTCCGTGCGTGTCAGATCATTGGACTCGCAATCTGTAAGCTTACCGGGCAAGACAGCAATGCCAGAGGTCTTTTTCTTCTCGACCTTTTGTAGTGCGCGCTGTCGGACCTGGGCTTGGCGTATAACCATCTCGGCTAGGCGCTTTCCCCATTCAACATGCTCGTTGAGCCAGAGATCCATTGCAGGCTTAACGAGCGACGCCGCAAGCCTTAATGCATCGCGAGAATTAAGTCGCTCTTTGACTTGTCCCTGAAACTGAGGGTCAAGCACCTTTGCCGAGAGGACAAAACTCACCCTCGAAAACACATCTTCAGGTAATAAACGCAGTCCTTTGGGCAAGAGAGCGTGAAGCTCCACGAAGGTCTTAACCGCTTGGAACATGCCCTCCCTTAGTCCTGATTCATGAGTGCCGCCTGCCGTGGTTGGAATAAGGTTGACATAGGACTCGCGAACGCAGCCACCTTCTTCGGTGAACCCGATCACCCAATGGATGCCCTCACCTTCAGCAAAACTTTCGTGACCGGCTTCGATCCACTGCTCGCCTTCAAAAGGCGGGAAAAGCCAAGATTGACCGTCGTTTTGCTGAATTGCCTCGTCAAGGTAGGACTTCAGGCCCTCACTGTACTGCCACTGTTGGGTCTTATTGCTTTTTTCGTCGTGAAGACTGACTTTGACGCCAGGTAGTAGTACTGCCTTAGAACGTAATAATTGTAGTAATTCTTGCTGTGGTAGTTGCAGGCTGTCAAAGTACTTTGCCTCTGGCCAAACGCGCACTCGAGTCCCTTTCTTTTGTTTGGGAACTTGAGCAATCTCTTTGAGCGCATCTTGCACCTCGCCTTGGGCGAAAACCATGCGATGTTCAGCACCGTCTCGCCACACCTGTACCTCAAGCCGTTTTGATAAGGCATTTGTGACGGATACCCCGACGCCATGTAATCCGCCTGAAAAGCTGTAGGCACCACCCGTCTGCTTGTCGAACTTGCCGCCTGCGTGGAGCCTCGTGAACACGATCTCGACGGTTGGTACCCCTTCCTCAGGATGAATGCCGACTGGGATACCGCGCCCATTATCTTGAACTGAGACCGATCCGTCTTGATGTAGTGTGAGATCAATACTGTTACAAAATCCAGCTAGTGCCTCGTCGGCCGCGTTATCGATCACCTCCTGGATGATATGCAGTGGATGATCGGTACGAGTGTACATACCGGGTCGCTGTCGAACGGGTTCAAGTCCTCGCAATACACGTATCGATGATTCGCCATATTCTTTGGAACGCGTTGCCATACTATAGTTACTCGGATTCAAATTCGGAGAAGATTTTTGTTGACCTATGATCGGCGATCTAAAGCGACCCGCAGTTTGACCTTTGTGCCCTACCACCTAAATGACATTGTAATGATTAAGCGAAATTCGGCGTTGACCTTGTGGCACTTTTTGCTGGTAATGCTGACTGTGACGATCCTGGGAACGATGGCTCCGCCAACGCAAGCTTCCGAAAACTTTTTTCAGCCCAAGTTTTCAAATTGTAGATCGCATTTTGCAGGTGGAGAGCCGCCGCGCATGGATCTTTCAAAGCTGCCTGGGCGTTTACGTGAGCTATGTTTTGAAGCCTTTGCTGTTTTGCATGCTGGTCAGAGCAAAACACCCGTTTGGGTTGCCCAACGAATCGATCCAGACGATCTTGCAAGGGCTCTTAAGGTTCAGCGTTCAGGGCGCTTTTATCCCGAAGCTCGCCTACCTTCTGCAGACCGCGCAAAACTCGAGGACTACCAAGGATCAGGATGGGATCGTGGTCATATGGCGCCTGCAGGTGATATGCCAAGCGAAGCAGCCATGGCACAAAGTTTTTCGCTTGCTAACATGGTGCCTCAAGCCCCAGAGTTAAATCGCGGCGTTTGGGCCGACTATGAAAAGGCCACGAGACGTTATGTAAGGCGTGTTGGTCATGCGGTCTATGTCATGACAGGCCCTGTCTATCACCATGCACGAGAGCACTTGAACGCGATGTCTTCGCCCAGCAAATCTAGTCCGGGGCCAAGAAGTATCGGTCAATCGGCAGTCTGGGTGCCTGATGCGGTCTTTAAACTCGTCTATGACCCCACCGAGCAACGTGCCTGGGCGTACTGGGCAGAAAATCGTAACGATACAAAAGCTGCAGAGCCTATTAGTTTGCGGTCATTGCGGCAACGATTGAATCACCAGTGGTTGCCGCAGGTGTCCAACGAGGAGCTACTCAATTCCATAGACGTCGGCGTAGATGAACAATCACGCCGCTTCAAGAACTAAGCCAGCATGTTCGCGAAGGGGGTGAAATTGAATCTTCGGCCAGCGTTCTTGCAAAAACTGTAAATCGTAGCGCGTGGTCATCAGATACGTATAAGTGTCGGCAGCATCAAGGGCTACGCGCGTGCTGTTGGCATTCACAAAACGTTGAAGCTCGATCTCGTCCTCACAGGTCACCCATCGCGCGCCCGTGTAATTCGAGCCCCCTAAGCGTACAGCGACTCCGTACTCGCTTTGCAGACGATGTGCCGCTACCTCAAATTGAAGTTGACCAACTGCGCCAAGCAGCATCAATTGACCGGCCAATGGTCGGAAAACCTGAATTGCTCCTTCCTCTCCGAGCTCTTTGAGTCCTTTTTGTAATTGCTTGCTACGCATTGGGTCAGCGATCTCGACCGTTCTAAACATTTCAGGCGCAAAAAATGGCAGGCCAGTGTACTGCAAGGCTTCGCCTTCTGAAACCGTATCACCAAGTTGCAAGCCACCGTGGGTGATGATGCCGATAATGTCGCCTGCGTAGGCCTGCTCCACCAGGTCGCGTCTTTGCGATAAAAAGGTTACGACGCCCGTTGGTCGAAGGTCCTTGGCCGTGCGGCGAACACGAAGCTTCATACCTCGTTCGAAAACACCGGAGCAAACACGTAAGAATGCAATTCTGTCTCGATGCGCAGGATCCATATTCGCCTGGATTTTGAAGACGACACCTGAAAAACGCGACTCATCGGGACTCACTTGGCGCGAAACAGCCTTGCGTGCTGAAGGAATGGGAGCCAGGTCGACTAAGGCATCGAGTACTTCTTGAACACCAAAGTTATTGATTGCAGAACCAAAGAAAACAGGCGTCTGTTTGGATTGAACAAAGAGCTCCTTTGAAAATGGCTCTGCAGCGGTTTGAACGAGCTCCATCTCGGACTCTGCTTGCTCAAACTCGGCCCCAAAACGCTCGCGAAGTAATGACATATTGTCGATTAAGTCATCGCTTTCGCGGCGACGATCTTGGCCAGGCTGAAACACCCGCATACGTTGCGCACGCAAGTCAAAAATGCCACCAAATCGTTTACCTTGCCCCACCGGCCAGGTCAGCGGCGCACACGGCATACCTAGCACCTCTTCGATCTCGTCGAGCAACTGCAAGGCGTCTCGCCCCTCGCGGTCCATCTTATTGATGAAGGTCATGATTGGCGTGCCACGTGACCGGCAGACCTCGATGAGTCGAAGAGTTTGCGTTTCGACGCCGTTGGCCGCATCGATCACCATAAGTGCTGAGTCAACTGCGGTCAGTACCCGATACGTATCCTCCGAGAAATCCTGGTGCCCTGGTGTGTCGAGCAGATTGATCACGCAGTCTCGGTACTCCATTTGCATCACGGAGCTGGCCACTGAGATGCCTCGCTGCTTCTCGATCTCCATCCAATCGGAGGTGGCGTGTCGGGTCGCTTTTCTGGCTTTCACCGAGCCGGCAATTTGAATGGCTCCTGCAAACAGCAATAGTTTTTCTGTCAGCGTGGTCTTTCCCGCATCAGGGTGCGAGATGATCGCAAAGGTCCGGCGGCGGGCAACTTCATGGGCTATCGTCACGGTCGTAAATCTCACAAATGCTAAACTTCACAATTAGACCATGTGGAGAGGTGGCAGAGTGGTCGAATGCGCCGGACTCGAAATCCGGTATACGGTTATACCGTATCGAGGGTTCGAATCCCTCCCTCTCCGCCACAGGATTCGAACCGTACTTAAAGTTACGCAAAAACTGATCAAACAGATTGCAGCTTGAGAGCCTTAACCCGGGATAAGGCTTTTGAAGCCTTCGTTGCTTGGCGAGCCTGCCACAAGTCAAAAGCGGTTTGCTGCGCTAGCCATACCTCAGCGGCCCCACCGTGATTTCTGCCAAGCCAACGCTCAATGCGCAGTGCCATCGCGGGACTGATCGCTGCTCTTCCATTGAGTACTTTGGACAGCGTCGTGCGGTCGACTCCCAACTGGGCGGCAGCTTCGCCAACCTGCAGGTTCAGCGCAGGCAGGATGTCGTCCCTGAGGGTGAGGCCAGGATGGGGGGGGTTAAACATCGAACTCATAATCACCTCAGTGGTAGTCTTGGTAGTCGACCAGCACGGCATCGCCGTTTTCAAACGTAAAAGTCAGACGCCAGTTGCCGTTAACGCTTACTGAGCAGTGACCAGAAAGGCTGCCCTTCAGGGGGTGCCAGTCCCAGCCGGGTCTGTTCATGTCTTCTGGCCGCGATGCGGCATCTAGTGCTGATAGTTGCCGAGCCAGGCGCGGGGCATGAGCAGCTTGGATCCCGGCAAGCGAACCGGATTTGAAGAAGCGCTCAACGCCCTTGTGCCTGAAACTTCGGATCATGTACTAATTGTAGCGTGTGGCGCCACGCGCAGCAATTTCTGTAAAACTCTTACAGAAAGTTTGAATCCTCGACCTCACCAGAACTTGATTTATTTTGACCTTAGCAAGTTAGTGCAGCTGTAGTCTCCCCGCCACGATCAGTTCGAAAATTCCAAATCGTTCGAACAATTTCCTAGCCGTTCGGGGCCTCCCAGGGTGAACACTCAGAACACCTTCCGTACCAGGCTGGCTCCCTCGTAGGCCTCAATGTCCTTGAGCCGGTACAGAACCTTCCCCACGATCTTCAAGAACGGCGGTCCATCGCTGACGGTGCGCCACCGCTGAAGGCGCGCGACTGAACACACCTAGCGATCGGCTAGCATTTTCTCGGCAGGGTACGGGCTGCTTTCGGCCAGGAGCGGTAACCCGCGAACGGCAAGTTACGATCAGCACCATCAACTCCGACATACTACACACGGCCGAGCGCGAGCGCCGCCAACGCTTCGGGCACAACCCCGTACCGACCGCCTGAGCACCGGGCTCGTGGCACGATTCCGCATGAAGTTCCCCTGCGAATTGGCGTCGTGGGCAAGCGCGCTGTCATGTTGCCGGTCGGCGCTTCCTTCAAGCACGAAGCCATTGCCCTGTGCATTGCCCCGTTGGTAAGCTGTCGGCACAGCCTGCCTGCACCCTGACGGTCTGGACGCGGGCTCAACGCTCCTGTGCGCCCTTGCCCGCCAAGATGGGACCGCGCATTGCCATGATTCGGCGCACCCGCGTTTCGGACGACTTGGCCGACGCTAGATGAATGACATGGCTACGCTGGCGACCCGGCGTCAACGCTTGGAAGGCCTCGGCGAGTTCAACGTCAGCTTCCATGGCCTCGACAAGTTCCTGCGGGAGATCGAGCTCGCGCGCCTCCCCAGGTGGCCGGATGCCGCCTGCGGCGTAACCCATCGCTTCCATGAGGTAGGACCGCAACACGGGCGCCAGGGCCCCGATGCTCGCCACATCTGTGAACCGGATCATGTCGGGGTGGCGTGTGTTCGGGCCCTGTCGTTCAAGCACGCCTCGCGGGTCGGTCAGCAACGCAGCGTTGAAGAAGCTCAGACGCATATCGCGGCGAAACGCACCCAATACCGCTATGTTGCGGCCGGCGTGCACGTAACACGGGTGTCCCCACTTGACCGTTTCGACCAGCCCCAGGTCAAGGCACAGGGCGCGGACTTCTCGAAGGCCTTCAGCCCACTGGCGCGTCGAGCAGTCGGCGGTGGCGAATCGCTCGCAGCGTCCGCAACCCTTAGTGAAGTAGTCTTCGATGTCGGTGATCATATCTGCCCCAAATTTTGATGCCCGCGGCCCATGTACGGACCGGTCGGGCACGCACTTGCCGATC
>Ga0255207_1000190_pt1 | contig 15150 bp, 12 predicted proteins | sample Miss_Miss_RepA_8_2_FD_183043 | JGI IMG/M metagenome (GOLD analysis project Ga0255207, IMG submission 183043) | Freshwater microbial communities from Mississippi River, Louisiana, United States - Miss_Miss_RepA_8d | ecosystem: Environmental > Aquatic > Freshwater > River | place: USA: Louisiana... | reverse complement strand
ATGACAATTGGTCAACTTGTTGAATGTTTGTTTGGTAAGGCATGTACTTTATATGGTGGTTATGGTGATTGTACAGCATATGCCACAAAAGGTGCTAATTATAATACATATGGCGCAATGTTAACTAAAATGGGATATCATAATTCAGGTAATCAAATTTTATATAATGGTTTTACAGGTGCGCAATTGTATTCTGAGATATTTATTGGTCCAACATATTATATGCGTTTGAAACACATGGTTAAAGATAAAATTAACTATCGCGCTACTGGTAAGCGAAGTGCGTTAACAAGACAAACAAATCAAGGTAGAGCAAACGATGGTGGTTTAAGAATAGGTGAAATGGAACGCGATGGTATTATGGCGCATGGGTTGTCATATTTCTTGAATGAATCATTTATGATACGTGGTGATCAATATTATATGGCTGTTTGTAATAAAACAGGAGGCATTGCTGTTTATAATCCAGAGCGTAATTTATTTTTAAGTCCATTTTCAGATGGACCTCTAGTATTTAATAGTTCAAAAGATGGGCAACCGGTGTTAGATGCACTTAGTATATATGGTCGTTCATTTAGTATTTTACGTATTCCATATGCTTTAAAATTGTTAATACAAGAACTTCAAGTAATGAATATTCAAATGCGTATTATTACAGAGGAAAATGTAGACCAATTACTTAATTTATCTTATCAATCACAGAATATTGATAAATTACTTGGTATAGATCATGGCGAAGATGGTACAATTAATCGTGAAATTAGAACTATTATTGAAAATTATAAGACTAATATTGCTAATAAGGTAAAAATAAATAATAATCAAAGAGAAAAACCTCGTGAGCAACCAGCTGTAGAAGTACCTAATTTGATACCTGCTAGCCCTGATTATTCACCTCCTCCTCTTCCTACAGAAAATATAAATTCAGAAGAAGGTAGTCCAATTTATAGCATACCAACTGAGCGAGTTAGAGGTTATTCACTTAGTAGTGAAGGTGAAGTAGAAGGTGAAGGTCAAGGTGTTCAAGGTACAATTCAACAAGGAATTACATCTTTAGATAATAGTTTGGGAGAAGCAATAAATAGTGTATCTAATGTTGTATCTGGAACAGTCGATAATGTAACAAATAAAATAAGTGCTGTATCTGATGCTTTATTAGGAGAGAACCAATTAGAGTTATTTGATAATCCTCAAATGAATGCTTTATTTAATAAATTATCAGCAGACAAGAAGGCTTCTATAATTAAGATGGATGAAGCACAAAGACAGTCTGTAATGTCGCAAATAATGGCAGCGGCACAAGCTCAGCAAATACAGCAATCTGGTGGTGGATTAACATCTTATTTTAATAGTTTACCAGTTCAAAATCAAATTGCTGCCTTACAAAATACATATAAAAATATTTCTAATGAATTTAAACAATTATCTGGTGTAGTAAATGCTCCACAAATAACTATTGTAAAACCACACTCAGCTGCTGAAGCACTTTATGGAGGTTCATTAAAACTTTTAGCTCCTGAAGATGATAAAAAAACAGATGTAAAAGATAATGATAATAGTTCATCATCAAGTGATTCATCTTCAAGTGGTTCATCATCTAGCGATATTTCATCTCAATCTGGAAGTGGTGGGATTAAAATTGTAAAAGTATAATATTTAATAAAATAATATAAATCAAATAATATAAATTAAAATTGAAATAAAAGTAAGCCTTGATATATATTATTATAATATATAAGAAAATGGCCACCTCAGCAGTTCAAAATACTAGTAGTTTAATTTCATCTATCTACAAATCTAGAACAATTCTTCTAGAATTAATGGGTATGCAAGGTTATAATACAAGCGACTATGAAGGATTTAGTGTTAATGAAGTAAATACAATGAAAGTAAATAATCAGTTAGATATGATTTTAGAGAAATATGTACAAGATGTTGATCTAAAAAGAAAACCAAAAATTTATATTCGCTACTATTTAGCAAAATCACTTAGACCACAAAATTTACAAGAAATGATTGATGACTTATTTAATGTTGAAGAAATACTATCAAAATATGATACATTATTTATTGTTGTAAAAGATGAAGTAAATGAGACATTAATAAACGCAATAAAGCATATTTGGGAGCAAGATAAGATATTTATTGTAATACAGAATTTGAAGCGATTACAGTTTAACATTTTAAAACATGTATTAGTACCTCCGCATCGTGTATTAAGTAATAGTGAAGTTTTAAAAGTAAAAACTCGTTATAATATTATGAGTGATAGTCAGTTTCCAGATATTTCCCGTTTTGATCCTGTTGCGCAAGCAATTGGTATTCGTCCAGGACAAGTCTGTGAAATAATAAGACCTAGTAAGACAGCAATATCTGCTCCATATTATAGAATATGTATGTAAAATGTAAATATAAAATGTAAATGTAAAATGTAAAATATATAAAGATATAAAAATTGTTATATAAATATTATTATTTAAATTATAATGATACTTATAGAATTTGAAACAAATCTAGATTGTGGATTAGTTAATATTTTAAAATATAAAAGTATAAATGAAGATAAATGGAATTTTTTATTTATAGATATTGAAACACTGAATATGCTTATTACTAATTTTGGCAATTTTGGTAGTCCAACAATGCCAAGAATTATTGACTTAAATTATTGTGGTGCAGATGTGAAATTATATTGTGACAGAAAATAAATAAAATATATAAAATATATAAATATATAAATATGAATAATCAAGCAAAACAATTTGAAGAAAAAATAAATAGTATTAATTCTAGTTTTTTATCTGCTTTAGATGATTTTAAAAAATATTATATTTATTACCAAAAAAATCCAGAAGTAGATGAGTATTCTGATAATTTTTTAAATAGTAAAAATCAGTTACAACAGCTTAGTAGTAATATGTATACAACAACAAACAGTATTGAGACTAATATTAATAAATTAGATGAAAAAATGTCTAGTATTTCTGTTAAACTAACAAAAGAAAAGGAGAAAAATGCTCGTCTAGAAAAAATGCTTAATAGTATACAAGGTACTGAAAAAGGTGCTGATATATTAATTAGTGATAGTAAAATAGAATATAACTTAGTTTATTTTAAAAATGTAGAATTATTTATTGGAATAATGTTTATTTTAGCATTATTGGTTTCTCCAAAATTTGCTTTAGGTTTGTTAGTTGTGTCCATTATTTTTAGTTATTATTTGGGAATATTAAAGATAGTATTACCAGTAGTCAAATATTTATAATATATATTATAGATTTTAGTATTTATAGATTTTCGTATTTATAAATAATTATTATTATATATTTATTTATAATGCTATCATTTTTTCGTAGACAAAATTATGTTTATAATTATAAATATTATCCTGATAAAAGTCCTTTATATACTTATAATACTTATACATATGATACTAATTTAAAGAAATATATTCAAAAAATAGAAGCAGATTTGTTAGAAAAACAGAAACTTAAACAGTTAGGTCTTAAAAATATGTATGATAAAACTACATATAATAACTGGAGCGCATTATTAGGACTAAGTTTTATATTTTTAATTACCTACCATAAATTAGTAAATAGTAAACTATTAAATAATTAACTTTTAAATCTTTGATTATAATATATAAATAATATAATACATGGCTAATGATTTAAATAATGACATATTAAAAATAGAAGCACTAGAAAAAGAGTATAATGCTGTATTGAGGCAATATGAGGAAGCATATAAAAACTGTAATGATGAATTGAAACAAAATTTAGACAAAAAACAAAGAACTTTTAAAACATTTAATAATCGCGCATATTGGGGTACATCTGGGCTAAAAGAAGGTGTTGTTGGAGATCAAGATGATTGCGAAAATATGTGCGCAAAAAATGTCAAATGTACTGGAGCAACTTTTAATCCTGTAAATCGATATTGCTGGACTAGAAGCGGAAATGGATCATTGGCACCAACATCAAGTAATACTGTAGCAATATTACCAACAGTTAAAGGTTGTGTAATAACATTAAAAGGATTAAATAATCGTCTTATTAAAATAAATAAAGAACTAACAAATTTAATAGAAACTACAAATTCAAAATTAGTTGCTGAAAAAAATCAAACAAATAATTCAAAACAACAATTACACAAATATTATGCACAATTGCTTAAAGAAAGATTACAAATGGCCAAAATATTGGATGAACAACAAACTATTGATGATGATACCGCAACACAATCAATTTATGTTTCAACACAAAATAGTACATTTCGTTTATGGGCATTACTAGCATGTATTTTAGTATTAATTGTTATTAATAAAATTTTAGGTGGCGAGACATCTGTTGTTAAATTATTTTGGATAATAGTAATGGTAATGCTATTAATTGCTTCTTTTAGCATAAGTACTGCATCAGGATTTACAATATGGTTTATGTTTATTGTAATTATTGTATTAATGAAAATGGAGATATTACCTAATCCTAAGGAATAAAATAGATTATATTATATATATTATATATAATATATATAAATGTCTAATAAAGAAAATAAATCAAAGTTTCTATCATTGGTTCAAGGGCAACAATATCAATCAAAAAAGAGACATACTAACAAAAAAAAAGATAATTTAAAGGAAGGGTTCGTAACAAGTGCTCCTAATATTGATGTTAGTCCTATTAAACCAGTTCTAATCAATGAATATACCAGAATGAAGACAACAAATATTCAAAATCAAAAAGATCTTTCTGAATTACAAAAGCTTCAGTCTCAATATAATGATCTATTAACACAATACAAGAATTTAACTAATCAAATTAAGACAGATACTTTAAATAATATGGATAAAATTAGTCTTAGTAATCCTTATTTAGATAAAAATATCACATTAAGTAATATTAAAGGGGCTTTACCAATCATTGGATCAGCTGCTGGAGGATATGTTACAAGTCAAGGTATTTTTAAAAGTTATCCTGATGAAAACATAATGAATGCAACAATTGGCAAAAATGGTTGTCCTACTGATTTTGTAAAAAATGTCCAGCTAGATAAATATTCAAAACTATTATCACAAGGTACAGATATGATTTCAGGACAATCATGTGGAAATGAAAACACAAATGTCTATGTTACTAATTTAAACTCAGCCCCTACAGCTAGTTATATTGGATGCTATAATAATAGTCCTGATACATTAAGTACAAATATTGTACCTATTATGAATTCAACAAATTCTGTAAATGGTTTTGTTAGTAGTGCTTCATCTGTATATCAAACTAACAATACTACATTTGGTCCATGGGCTGCGTTTGATCAAGATATTAATACATTTTGGCACAGTAATTATCCAGTTTATAGTAATGGACAATATACGGGAACAAATACTATGTCAGTTAAAACAAGTGATGGATCAACTAATATTATTAGTGGGGAAAGTCTAACAATTACACTTCCTACTGTTTTTACACTCACAAGTTATGATATTCAAGGACGACAAGATTGTTGTGGAAATTCACCAATGACGGCAAATGGACGCAATCCTAATTCATGGTATATTGTTGGATTTAATAGTAGTAATAATACTTGGAACCAAGTGGATTATCAACAAACTACTAATTATAATATTAGTAAACTAACATTTAAAATAGCAAATCCACAACCATATAATGCTTATGCGATAATTATTGTTACTGTGGGCGACAATTCTGCGCCAGCAGATATGAAAACATGCGTTCAAATAGCATCTTGGAATTTATATACAAATAGTAATACAAATAGTGCTGAAACAAATGGAATGATTGATAGTGGATTAGGTGCTACTACTGTAGAGAATTGTCAGAACTATGCAATCGATAATGGATATCAGTATTATGCGATGCAAAAATTACAATCAGGCGGTGCAGCAAATTGTATGGTCAGCAATGATAAGACGCAAATTATTGCTTATGGACAACCTGAAAAAAAACTAAATATGGTGCCGCTGTGGGCATCTAATACATCTGGAACAGATTATAAATCAGCATCATTATCTACTTCAGGACAAATAACTTTGTCAAATTCTAGCGGAAAGACTATGGTTGTAAATACATCTGCTTCTAGTGATAGTACAGATCCTCGTTTAATGTTATTTCCAGATGGAAATATGTATATATTTGTTTATAAAAACCGTATTGGCAATACAATTTTTTCATCAGGTACATCTGGAAAACAACAAAATAAAAATAGTAATTGGGTTGCATCAAAAGGTAAATATGGTCAACCTTATTTAACTTCAGGACAAGTTTTAAATGCTAATGAATGGATTGGTTCTACAGATGGTACTTTACAATTAATTATGCAAACCGATGGCAATCTTGTATTATATACATCTACTACTATTGAAGGTTGCGTATTAGATAAAAATACTAACAAAATGTTTGGAAATGATAATATAAATGCTGTATATCAAATAAATAATGTAGGATATTCTAATAATTTAGGCAATGTTGGATATATAGATGGAAATACTGTACTACATCAGTATCCAAGTTCAATGCTTGGATATTCTGATCAATACAATATATATGATAATTATACTTCTACTGGAAATGATATTAGTCAAATTCAAGTAAATGATATTAATGCATGTAAAGAGCAATGTAATAGCTATCAAGATAATAAATGTGGAGGTTTTGTATTTGAAAAAGGGTCAAATATTTGCTATTTAAAAGATGCTGGTACTTATCCAAAAAGTAAAAGACAATATTCAAGTGGGTTTTCTTTAGGTGTTAGAACACCAACTATTTTAAATACAAATACAAATACAAATACAAAAATGGTTGAAATTGATAGCATACAATATCAAAATTATCCAAAGGGTGATGACATGACCCCTGACACTAATTTTAATGTTCCAGTTATTAATGAAAATATTAAGAACCAGATATTACAAGTTCAGAACCAACTAACAAGTGTTGCTAGTCATATTGCTAATAAAATGGAGGAAATGTATAATCAAGATAGAAATGTTATTTCTAAGATGAATATGAATGACGAACAATTTAAAAAACAAATACTAATGTATCGAACTGTTAGTATGAAGGAAAATGAAATTAAAGAAGGGTTTCAAAATATAAGTATTGATGATATTAATGGACTAGTAAAGGATACCGATTTACATGTATTACAAGAGAATTATGGATATATATTTTGGAGCATTTTAGCTGTTGGATTACTAACAGTTACATTTCATGTAATGAGGCGAACATAATATTTATAATATTATGTTATGATTATTGTTTTATGTAAATAATAATATTTATTTATATAAAATGACAACTACAAATAGTGAAACAGTTCCTGAAACAGATGTAAATTTGGAACAAATTAATACAGATAATGATGCTAGTCCAAATAATTACCAAATAAAATGGGGACTTTTAGATAAAATAATAATAAAACCTATTGAAAAACTAGGCAAAAAACTAGGTAAAAATCAAAGTCTAGCAAATTTACCAAAAATAAATCTTGGCCAGGGTTCTGAACAAACAATATCTAACATTACAGATTTACAAACAATCGAAATGAAATTATATGAGAGTTTAGATAATAATAAACTAACACAGGAGCAACGAAGTCGAATTATTGATAAAATTAATGAAATTGCCCAAACTAGATTAACTTTATATCAAGGTATTAGTAATATGGCTTCATCCTACCAACAAAACTTAGAAACAAGTAACAACACGATACAAGAACAAATGCTTGCAATTGATATTGTTGAGAATGAATTAAATCAGGCAAAACGACGTTTAAATTTATTAGAAGAACAAAAATATAATAAATTAAGATTGGTTGAAATAAATACATATTATGGAAAGCAATATAATGCTTATAAAGATGTAGCTAAGACAATTGTATTTTTCAGTATTTTAGTTTTAATAATTGTTATTTTAGGAAAAAAAGAAATATTGCCAACAAATATTTATATAGTATTAAATGTGTTAGTTATTTCAATGGGAGCAATTGGTGTTGGTAGACAAATAATCAAAATATCTAATAAAGATAATATGAATTTTGATGAATATGACTGGTATTTTGACAAATCAAAAGCACCGGTTGACACAACACCTACTCTTACTGGAACGGATGGTAGTAGCACTTCAGATCCTTGGGCTACATCTAATATTGCATGTGTTGGTGCTACATGTTGTGATGAAGCCAGTGGATTTATATATGATAGTACAAAAAATATGTGTGTATTAAGTACAACAAATACTATGACAACAAATTAATATAAATATTATATTTTCTTGGTTTTTAAATATAATATTATTACAAGATGGCTCCAAAAAAAAATATAATCAACAAACAAGCAACAAAAAATTTACTACAAAAACAAATGAAAACAAATATTCAAATTAGTGATATGTTAAATAAAACATTATCTGCTATTACTGTTAGTCCAGAAGAACAACGAAAACAAACATTGTCTGGTTTAGAGCAAAAATATTTAGATGCAAAAACTAATTTACAAACAGCTCCATTACAATTAGAAAGTAGTAAAAAGAATTATTATGTTTATAAGGTTGGTGAAGTTAATTATAATGCAATGTTAGAAAAAGAATTAGGACAAAAAGCTACTTTATTAGGGCAACAAATTTCTGATAAATTTAACGAAGAAACTAAAAATGCACTAACAATGAATTCATATTATAATACTGAAATTATTAATTCTGCTAATACAATAGAGTTATATAATTCGTATTTAAAAAAAAATGCGGATTTAGAAAAAACTATTAAAAATCTTCATGGTGATGTTTTAACAAATGATAGAAAAACATATTATGAAAGTGAAGCAATTGATAATATTAAATTGTGGCATAAGTTTTTTATAATAACATATTATATTTTAGTCTTTGCGCTTGTAGTAAGTTTATTTGTATCTGATATTGAAATGTCTCGCATAAAACAAGTGGTAATAATGCTTATTATAGCTAGTTATCCATTTTTTATAGATCCTGTTGTAAAATGGTTATATTCATTATATTTATCTTTAACAAATAGTGCTCCTTCTAATGTTTATATGAAATTATAATTCTATAATATAAAAACTATAATATAAAAAAATAATAATATTTATAAAATTATTATTTTTATATTTTTTTATTTAATACTTAATACCTGATATTTAATAGTTAATTATTTAATACTCAATTTCTTCCAAATCATTTTGTTCTTCCTCTTGTTTTATCTTAACATTTAACCACTTATTAGTTGTTGGATTTCTATTTCCAAATTTCTTGTTCATTATTTCTTCTAGCTCAGATAATTTAGGAGGCTTTCTATTACCATAATTAACTTGGAACCAATCTTTAAATACAGTATTAAGTGATTGTTTACCAACTGTAGCACCTTCCATCTTAATAATCTTTTCATTAATAAACCCAGCAATACAATCTTGGCTCTGTCTATATTTACCTGATGCGGCTAATACTTCATCACAATCAACAACTTCTCCTTCAGTCTCAAAAGCACGTTTTACTAACATACTAATAAATACTGGAGCCCAATTAGGCAATTTCTCCTTTAATCCCTTATCCTTAGGAAATACATATTGTGTATCATCTGTATGTGTTTCACCTTCTGAAATAAATTTAGAAATATAATCAACTAATTTCATTCTTCGCCAAGTGCCATCATCATTACTCTTTATTTCAAACAATGAATTTGTACAAACAACTAAACTAAATTGTGGTTCAAATATTTCACTATCAGAATACAATGCTCTTGCTTGAATTGGATCACCTCCAGTTAACTCTTTTAATATACCTTCATTTATAACCGCATCTTTTGATGGCTCTTGCATAACGGCATATCTTACACCCTTAAGTTGAATAATTTCAGATGATGTACCACCAATTGTACCACGTTTTTCAGTAACTAATGTAATTGGTACAGTTCCCTTATATTCACCAAGTGCTTGTGACATCAAATCAGTTAAAATGGACTTACCATTTGAACCACTGCCACGATAAATATTGAACGCGTGTTCCTTTTTAGCTCCAATCAAACTGGCAGCCAAATGATCCCACATATATCTACATAGTCCCTTCTGAGGAAATAACTGTTCCATAAATCGCATAATTTCATTTGCCATATCTGAGCAATTATCATAATTATAAGGAATATAAGGAATACCAGTAGTCTTGGTAATATAATCTTGAGGATATCCTTGTCGAAATATTTTTTGTTTAAAATCAACAACACCATTTGAGAAACATAATAAGTACTTATTAGCATCCATATTCTTGATAAAATCTTTATCAAAGAAGATTTCCATTGCCTCTCTCATAATATTATTTTTATCATTTGTTTTCTTGAGTTTAACACAAACCTCTGAAATACGTTTCACCTTTCTTTGGATTTTCTCATTTAATTCAGGCGTTCCTTCATAACTTTGTAAGTCAGACATATATTGTGTCTGTTTTTCAGAATATAATGCACACATTTCAGTCGAAATTGCTAGACGCAAACTTTGACCCTCATCTTTCTCCCATCGATGACGTTTAAATGTATACCACTTTTTATTTGTAATACTGCTACAAACATATTTATCTTTATACATATGATACAATATCATCGCATAATCAAAATCCGCGCCATCAAATAGCGACTCTTCTATAAAATAATCTACAGTTGATCTTTTTACTTTATCATATAATTCAAACGCATCTTGTTTTGCCCAATACATAATAGATCTGCGAGTTACTCCATCTGGACGCTTATTAAAATGATGTTTCCACATATGATATAAATTTGGTATAGTATCATAGTCAAAATCAGACGCCTTACTTCTAAGCATAACCCAAGATAAGAATAGTTTTTCATCAGTATGTTTTAAAGCAAAGGCAACTTGTCTATTTAATACATGTGAACCAGGTTCCCAATATTTTGCCGGTAAAATCTGGGTGTATTCATGTGTTTCTTTAATAAAATATTCATTATTACGTAAATTGCTCATAATATTATCTATTGCTTTTGTAAGCATTTCTAAATTCTTAATATCGGATAACTGGATATCAGAATTATCATCATTATCTAATACCAAGTTAATTTTATTTTTTGATCCAGATTTCTTTGGTCTAGTTCCTTTGTTCTCTTTTCGTTGATTATATGCCTCTAATATATTAGGATTAATATCAAACTTCGCATTTCCAGCATATTGTGCTGATAATAAATATAAATCTTTTGACAAATCAAATGCCTTTATATTCTTTGCTTCAGTTACAAAATCTTTTTCTTCTGAGTTCATTTCAACAGTTAAATGATAAGATAATCTATATGCTTCATTTCCTGGCTTTTGTGAACCATACATTTGCCAATTTGTAACACCTCTACTAATACCTTCATCTAGAACAGCTTCCCAATCATTTGTTAATGGCAGTTCCCAGATATCGCCAATTTTTTTTACAATTTTTTCTCGTAACATTATTTGCATTGTATGGTCCATTTGAATTCCAATAATCATATGAATACCATCTTTTACCAAATTCTTTTCCTGAACCCTATTTACATTTGGTTTCTCCATAACAAATATAGGAAATTGGACACCATCTTTAAAAATGAAGAATTCCTTAAGTTCCTCCAAATAAAGTTGAATAATATCCTGTATATGTTCCTGAGTATGTTGTCTTTTTAATACACTGAAATCGTAACGAAAATCAAAATCTACTAACAAAGGCCCAGTACCATCAGTTAATTGTTTTTCTGTTAAGTATTCCTTACGCCCTTTTACAAAAATATGCTCATAATATAGTCTATAGTATGTTGTCAATTCATCTTTATCAATACTAAATGAGCCACCATATATATTTAATTCTTGACTAGGTATTCGTGTATGTGTTATTTCTTTTTCCGCCGCTGAATTCTGTATATTCTTAGCATTATGCTTTGTAAGAAAATCGGATAAATCGTTATAATATGATGATACATTTGTTGACATTGTTGTTATAATATAGTAATATTTTTCTATTTCCTTTTTTTTTCAATTTTAATTTTGACCAAACAGAGATTTTTTTTATTATTTTAAATATGAAAGCAATAATGTAGATATAATATAGAAAAATTTTAAATTTAAATTTAAATAAATAAAACTGATTTAAATATTAAACTATATAATTAATATAACACATAATATGAGTATAAATGAAACAAATAAACCTGTAGTATTATCAAGAGAAACAATACAACGTTTATTATCTGATGTAAAATATATTTATAAAAATCCATTGACAAATAATGGAATATATTATATACATGATGAGACAGATATTATGAAAGGATATGCTATGATTGTTGGTCCGGAAGATACACCATATTTTGGTGGTTACTATTTTTTTGAGTTTTATTATCCATCTGATTATCCATTTTCGCCTCCAAAAGTAAAATATATGACAAATAATGGAGTAACGCGTTTTAATCCGAATTTATACAAATGTGGCAAAGTATGTGTATCTATATTGAATACATGGAGTGGTGATAAATGGTCTGCTTGTCAGACTATAAATAGTGTGCTTTTAACATTATGTTCATTGCTAAATGAACAACCATTGCTAAATGAACCAGGTCAGACTACAACTAGTCCTGATTTTATATCTTATCATAAAAGTATTGAATTTATGAATATTAATTTTGCAATTTGTAGATTACTTGATAGGTCGGTAAATTCTGTTCCCGAAATTTTTATGACTTTTTATGAATTTATGAAAGATCATTTTTTTAAAAATTATGATAAACTAATGTCTATTGTTGATAATAATATTGATATAAATAAGCTATATTATGTAAGAATATATGAAATGTCTACACAAGCAAATTATGTTGCTTTAAAAAATTTATTGGAAAAAACTAAGAGTATGTTATCTTAAAATGTGTAAATAAAAATTGAAATATTTAAATAATTATATAAATACAATATATCAATAAATATAAAATGCACTTCTGTTCTAAATGCCAAAATATGTATTATATTAGTATTGACCCTAGTCAGGCAAATACATTAGTTTATTATTGTCGCAATTGTGGTCATCAAGATACAACTATATCAGTAGATAATGTAACAGTTTCAAAGGTACAATTAAAAAAGTCGGAGCAAGAATTTAGTCATATTATTAATAAATACACAAAATTAGATCCTACATTACCCCGAGTAAATAAAATTTTGTGTCCAAATGTGGACTGTGATACAAATACACATAATGCTGAACGTGAAATAATTTATATTCGTTATGATGATACAAATATGAAATATGTATATTTGTGTTCTACATGTGATACAGTTTGGAAGACTGAGGAAAATAAATAATAATTTAATAACAAATATAATTAATAATTTAATAAATATATTTTAATAAAATATAAATTATTTTTTAATCCATAATTAAAATAAAATTGAAAATTATGAATTAAAAGTATCTATAGTTATAATAGAAAGAAGATAGAATGAGTTATTTTAATGATGACAATGACAATGATAAGGATATTTATCCTAGAAGTGATTCGGATGACGATGATGATAATAAATCGGATACTGATGTTGATGAAAATATAGAGGAAAATGATGAATTAGAAGAGGATGTTGATGAAGATTTAGAAGAAGAAGATTTAGATGAAGTTGAAAATGATGATGGTGAAGGTAGAGGTAAGGATGAAGAAGAAAGTGACCAAGATGAAGATATGTCTGTAAATGAAAATAGTGATGAAGATGAACCAGTTCAAAAATCTGTAGCAAAGAAGAAAAATGTAAAGTCAATTCCTAAGAAAAATATTATAAATAAGTCATTTATTGATAATTTATCTGATGATGACGATGATGATCCTGATGGTGAAACATATTTGAAGAAATTTGATAAGGAAATTAATGATAATTATATTGTAAATAATCATCCAGAATGTGCTTTACAAAATTATGATGAGATTTTGGCAATGACAAAGGTAGTTAGAGATAAGAATAATATTATTATTGATGATCTACATAGAACTATTCCTCATCTAACTAAGTATGAACGTGCACGTATTTTAGGTCAGAGAGCAAAACAAATTGAGACAGGTGCTACTCCATTTATTAAGGTTCCTGAGAATGTAATTGATGGGTATTTAATTGCACAAATGGAATTAGAACAAGGAAGAATACCATTTATTATTCGTAGACCATTGCCAAATGGTGGTAGTGAATATTGGAAAATAAGTGATTTAGAAAATATAGCATTTTAAAATAATTTATTTTGTAAAAAGTAATTACAATATGACTGTAATAAAGATAAAATATAATCATATATAAGATGTTTCTTATAACAAATATATTATTATATGTTTTATTATTGTATGAGTGTAGTGGATATACATCAAATAATTTTTTATTAAATTCAAAATATTACATATTTTCTAATTATAATTCAGGCTTTAATTCTGTATTAACTAAAAAAATTTATTCAGATTTTTTTATTTCAAATAGACAATACATATTTTCTAATTATAATTCAGGCTTTAATTCTGTATTAACTAAAAAAATTTATTCAGATTTTTTCATTTCAAATAGACAATACACATTTTCTAGTTATAATTTAGGCTCTAATTCTGCATTAACTAACAAAATTTATTCAGATTTTTTTATTTCTGATTATTATAATAGCATTAAAAGTTTTAAAAAAGAAATAAGTTATAAATATTTGACTGCTATAACTAGTTATGATAAAGCTGTATCTGATAAATTTTATACATCATGGTTATTAAGTTCAAATAATAAATACTCAACTAAAATATTTACAACAATTACATCTTATAATCAGATAAAGTTCAACTCATTAATTTCTTATTATTCTTATAAATTAGCTCCTACATACGTGCCTACATTAGCTCCTACATACGTGCCTACATTAGCTCCTACATACGTGCCTACATTGGCCTCTACATACGTCCCTACATACGTGCCTACATTGGCCTCTACATACGTCCCTACATACGTGCCTACATTAGCTCCTACATTGGCCCCTACATTAGCTCCTACATACGTGCCTACATTAGCTCCTACATTGGCCCCTACATTGGCCCCTACATTGGCCCCTACATTGGCCCCTACATTGGCCCCTACATTGGCCCCTACAT
>Ga0255207_1000160_pt1 | contig 16527 bp, 15 predicted proteins | sample Miss_Miss_RepA_8_2_FD_183043 | JGI IMG/M metagenome (GOLD analysis project Ga0255207, IMG submission 183043) | Freshwater microbial communities from Mississippi River, Louisiana, United States - Miss_Miss_RepA_8d | ecosystem: Environmental > Aquatic > Freshwater > River | place: USA: Louisiana... | reverse complement strand
TAAATTCTTGAGGCGTCATTAGAAGAATCCCTAATTTTCTAGCTTCATTAGCCTTTCCAGTATCTTCTTCTTTATCTTTTACCAAAACTACAAATGTTTTACTTGATACACTAGAGCCAATTTTTGCGCCAATATCTTTTAAAGTTTCTTGTAGAGCAGTATCTCTAAACCCAGTTATAACTATTGATTTTCCAAACAAAGGATGAGATTGATCCACATCTTTTTTTTCAGAAATTCCTTCGGTTAATTTTTTAATAAGTTCAGATTCTTTGATAAAATTTATAAAATCAGGAATTCTCTCGACGAATGCTTCGGCAGATTTGATTGCCATTCCTTTAATGGCTGTAATCTTAGCAATTTTTTGAGCATCTGTTTCTTTTGATAATAAAACTTTTGGATATGACTCCATAATAAGCTGAATTTTCTTTTCACTAAATCCACGACCAAACATATTAGAAGCCGACATAATCGTTGTTAAAGATACAGCTTCAATTTTCTCTCTAATTCCATCATATAATTTTGTTGCAGTTTTCTCTTTAAACCCTTGAACTTGTAAGAAGTCTCCAATTGTCATCTTTAAAATTTTAGCAACAGAATCATAACCAGCTTCCATAATTCGCTTAATATTTCCAGTGCTTAAACCTTCAACACCGATTCCTCTGAAGAATCCAGTAATATTTTTCTCTCGAACTATTTCATCAGAATCTAAATCTTCAAGCATAATATCGACATGAGTGTCATTCCATTTAAATGGAATTGATGGCATTCTTGGTTCTTCAGCAGGAACAATCACTTTTCGGATATATGGAATAACATCGCCGCTGCGAATTAGTTCAATAGTAGCACCAACGCCAATTTTATTATCATTAATAAATGATCCATTAAATCCAGTCGCATAAGTGATTTGAACGCCTCCAAGATTAATTGGTTCGATTTGAACACGAGGTTTTAAATAACCATCCTTACTTGCTGCCCAAATAACGTCAACTACTTTTGCTTCTGCTACTTGATCTGATAAAACCATTTTAAACGCAAAAGCATGTTCAGGATTACCTGATTTTCTTTGATATAAAGAATCATTAGCAACAATGACACCATCAATTTCATAAGCATAATTATATCTCCAATCAAGAAGAGTTTCAGATAATATTTCGTTACTGATAGTTGTGTCAACTTTGTATAGAACTGTCTCGACATCAAGTGTTAATAATAATGCCATTTGCTCAGAAGGTTTTCTGATTGGTTTCATCACCTCGTAAGCTACAAAATGTAAATCCTTAATAGCTTCATTAATCGTCTTGTGATTGACAATTCCTGCTACCATATTTCTTGGATTAGCAAATTTATCTTTATATTTGGCCTCAAATAATGCCTTGGGAATAATAAACTCGCCTCGAATAACTATACCTTTTGTTTTTGGAAGTCGTAAGAATGGAATAAGATGACTAATATCTTGCCCAACTTTTCCATCACCTCTCGTATAAAGCTTTGGTTTCGAACATTCGGTAGTATAAAGACCGCTTACACCATCAAGTTTACATGATAAAACATAAGGTCCGGTAAATTTGGCTCTCCAATTTGTTAACGCATTTGTGTCGGGTTTGATTTTATCCATTGAACCCATTGGATATGGTAGAATAACTTTATTTCTCTCTACAGGAGCACCAATTTCATGTAGAACAGGATTGCTAGGGTATTTGCTCTCAACAAATTCCTTTACAATATCATATTGGTTATCTGTGAAGAAAGGTTCTTGATTGTAGTAAGCAGTATTTGCTTCTCTCAAGAGTTGACTTAATTGATTTTCATTTAATGACTCCAAAACTGAAATACCATTTTTTTTAAAATCATTGGCAATATTTTTATAAGTCTCATCTTCCAAGGGTTCGCTCGACTTAACTACTTCATCTTCAACAATCATAATTTTTTTAGATGCTAGTTTAGCAGCAGGTTTTATAGCTAATTTCGTAGCAGATTTTGCTGGTAAAACATATTCCTCTGAATCCGAATCTGAATCATCAAATATTAATTTTGGCTTAGAACTTTTCACGACGATTGCTCTGCCATCAGTGCGTTGAATTGGCGACTTATACTCCAATCCTAAGAAATCGAATATATCCTCTTCAGATGTGAAGGCACGTTGAACTTTTTCTCCCTTCTTTTTTGCCTCCATCTTGTAGATACCATGTTCATTCATTGTATAACCTTTTTCCAACGCAATATGACGCATAACAGTATTGAAAATTTTACTTCCAGTGAAATATAAAATTGCGAATGGGAATTCCTCTGGATTTGTATATAAGAAATCTACACGACGAGCCGTATCTGATGAAGGAATCTTTGCTACTACAAGACATTTTGTAGGACCTCTGGAGAGAACATACAATATAATTTTTTCTTTAATTAAATTATCTACAAAACTAGTAAATACTCTTGGCGAATTAGATGTAATTATTACATCAATATCTCCAGAACTTTGAGCACCGCGACGATATGATCCAACTATTTCCATTTTACCATCAGTTCCTTTTGCCGAAGGCGACCCTTGGTTTTGAAATGCCTTCTCAAAAATCGCCTTATAATCCTCTATTTCTGAGCGAGGAATTCTTTTCAAAATATCCTCATAATACTGAAGACCAACTTTTTGGATATCGTTCAGTAAACCTTGATTTTCTCTCAGCTGAGAGATTGAGGTAATACCTTGGTCGACCAAATCTTTCGCTTTTTTAGGACCAATTCCATATACTTCAGCCAAAATATTTACAGGATTATTTTTCTCACGCTCTAGAATCTTCAAGGTGCCTGTTTGAACATATTCATTCAATTTCTCCATTATTGTTTCTCCAATACCAGGCTTACCTTTTAAATCATTTGGAGATAAAATATTACCTGGATAAGCCATAATAGTTTCTTGAGCTTTTTGATAGGCTCTTGCTCTAAATGGTTCGCCTTGCTTTAACATAATATCTGCTAGCTTTTCCATAAGCTCTATAAATTTTTCATTTAAACGATCTTTAGACATTTGTTTTAATTCTTGAGATATCTTTAAATCTGTTTGAGTTTTATCCTTCAATTTTTCATGTAAAAAAAAATCAATTTTTTCTTTTTCTTTTATTACTTCTTGTGATGCGGTTGATGATTCAATTATTAATAATGGGTTTTTTCTTTGAGTTGCCCTCTTTTTTTTATTTTTTGTAATACTTTTTTTACTTCTCTTGAATGAAGAAGTAGAAGGGGATCCTATTATCAACAATTTCCTCTTTGTGTAACCTTTTTTTTGTTTATTTTTTGTCTCTGCCATATAATATCTTGAGAGAAAAACCAAATATTTAATTTTGTAAGTTATGTTTAATTATCTTTCTTCATATTTTGTGATTAATAATTAAATAAAATTGATTATTAAAAATAATATTCTGTGTAATTATACAATTAAAATGAATAAACAATCAGTCGGTTTAAAAAGAAATACAATTGATAAATATTATACAAATAATAATGCTGTAAATTATTGTTTCGATTTAATCAAAAAAATAATTGATATCGATTATAATAATGATCTAATTATTGAACCGAGTGCTGGAGATGGTGCGTTTATATCTCAGATCAAAATAGCTTCCAAAAATAATTTATTTATAGATTTGGAACCAGAAAATAGTGAAATAACAAAACAAGACTATTTAGATATGGATATTTTGTTTAAATCTAATTATAGAAAGATACATGTTGTAGGCAATCCTCCATTTGGAAGACAATCATCAATGGCGATAAATTTTATAAAAAAATCAGCAGAATTTTGTGACAGTATATCATTTATATTACCCAAAAGCTTTAAAAAAGACAGTTTGAAATCTCATTTTCCATTATTATTTCATCTTATTATTGAAACTGAATTACCTGATAATTCCTTCCTAGTTGAAGGAAACGCTCATCATGTTCCATGCGTGTTTCAAATTTGGGAAAAAAAAACCGAGAATAGAATAAAAAAAGAAAAACTAACACCAGTAAATTTTAAATTTGTTAATAAATCTGAACCACACGATATTTCATTTAGAAGAGTCGGTGTTTATGCTGGTAAAATAGATACAGAAACTATTGATAAAAGTGTTCAATCACATTATTTTATAAAATTTACAAAAAAAATTACTAAAGAAATATTTAATGCTTTAATTAATATTACATTTGATACTGATAACACAGTCGGTCCAAAATCAATTTCAAAACAAGAACTAATTGAAAAATTTAATGCAATTTTATAAAATCAATGTCTAATTCTTGGCCCTGATTCAATCTCTTTTGTAATTGATACCCCGCGAACAATTGGTTGATTTGTTCTAGAAATAACAAATTCGGGATAAACTTCTAGTAATTGATCTAGTTTTGGTATAGAACATTGAACACGGCGCTGATTATGTGAATCAACCTTCGGTGAGATATTAATTTTCATATTAAATTCACTTTGCATTTTAGTTTTACAATTTTTATAATTGTTTTTTGTCTCTTCTGGAACAGAACCAGGAGGTATATTTTTTATTAAATTTACATAATTTTCTAACATTTTTTTTGGAATATTGCCAAACAAAATGTCTCTCAGTTTACTATTATAATCAATTTCTAATATTTCACTTAAAATTTTTTTATTTTCAACTTGTTTATATCTAAGAAGAATAATAGTATATTTTTTATCAAAATCTCCAGAATAAAATCTTAAAATATCACCACAATCAATATTATTATTAGATGATGTTTTAATTGAAATATTCTCATCTGGATTAAATTTATTATTTTCGCACGATATATCATATTTAGTTGTATCATTAATACATTTAGGTAAACCAAAACATTTTACTCTAATTTCAGAGTCCCAAAATAATCCATGTGATTGACTTTGAGTAAAATTTTTAATATCAATTGGCTCTTCCATATTTAGTTATATTATGATTTTATTTTTATAATTCAATTTTATTTAGAGAAAAAAAAAGTGAGGCCAAGTGGCCTCACTTTTTTTTATTTTTTATTTTTTATTTTTTATTTTTTATTTTTTTATTTTTTATTTTTTATTTTTTATTTTTTTTATTTTTATTAATTATTTACAAATTATAAGTCAACAGAAGATTCTACATTACTAAAAGCTCTTACCTTGGCTTTCTCAGCCTGATACATCTGATCCAAATTTATAAGCGCCATTCTTAACTGGGCGATTTCTCCGTGTAGATGAAAGTTCTCCTGTTCGATTGACTGAACATATCTGCAATCGATGTTCACCAAGAAGGCATCTTCTGCCGTCAATTCGTCTTCGATTACTTCCATGTTAGCAATATCCTCATCGTCGAGATGAGTTTCTCCAGTTGGAGATGGAGACTCTTCAAATTTATCGACTGAGAAATCCAATAAAACAGGAGCTGCCGGCGCTTTGTGATTTTGAGAATGGATTGGCTTCTTTGGAGCACTTGGGCAAACTGCTACTCTGACTTTCTTTTCAGGAGTCTTTTCGATAGTTTTTACGCTGGCAGACTTAGTTTCGCCGAGGTCAATTCTTGGTTTGCGCTCGCTTGGAACATGCTTTTTGGCAGTGTTTGGCAGGACAATCCAATAATACTCAGTTCCATCGTGGTGGAACTGGAAGCTTCCATTCTCGGCGATTTGGTCTTGGGTAGAGACAGTAAAATCATTGGTATACCAACTCTTGAAATGAACATAGACAGCGTTGAATGGCTTTCCATCGCGATCTTGCTTGGCAACAAAATCAACCCGGTCTACATCACCTATGTCAGAAAACGCTTCGGCAACATACTTCTGAGTGAAGTTGGGGAACACGTGAGGAATGAACAAACTGATATTCTTAATAGCGGACATTTTAAGCTTAAAACTTGATACTTGTTATAAGTAGCACGCTTTTAGTATTATAACAAAAAAGTATTTCAATTTTTTAAAATAACAACTATAAATGATTATAACTGAAAATTTATGAATTAAATAAATATGATATGCTTATATAAAAAGTCAACCACATTTAAGGCGCATTTTTTCTATAAGCATGTATCAAAAATCAAATTAAATTCGGGTAACCTTATTTTAACTTAATTTATTGTAGTCAATATATTTTTACATAACAATCTACTAACAATACAGTCTCAACGACAAAACATTACGAGCCCAGGTAGCATTACAAGTTCAGGAACCAATATCCTTTTTAACATATATTTATTTTATTTATAAATTTTCAGTTCTAATCATTTATAGTTGTTATTTTAAAAAATTGAAATACTTTTTTGTTATAATACTAAAAGCGTGCTACTTATAACAAGTATCAAGTTTTAAAACTAATCTATTATTGTAAAATATGTCCGCTCCGATTGATTGCCCTATCTGTATGGATTGTATTGAATCCACTACCAAGAACTGCGTGACAACTGAGTGCGGACATAGTTTCCACGCAAATTGTTTAATGCAAAATGTCGCTCATAACGGCTTTGGTTGCCCATATTGTCGCACTGTTATGGCTGAACAGCCTGAGGAAGATGAAGAGGCTGATGAAGAGGATGATGAAGAGTCTGAATGGGAAGAAGACTCTGAAGGGGATACTCATGAAGAGGACGCTATGCGTGGATTTAGATTCTTTTGGAATAATCTTAATGGAGAGCCTCATCATCGCGATGATGAAGCAGATGAAGAACAATTTGAAGAATATCAACATCGTGCTTCCACTAATCAGGTTCAAGACCCTAATGTTCCATCAACCGATTTTGTGGCTCAAAAGCTTCGAGAACAAGGAGTTACTTTTGACCAGCTTGTGAAGATAATTTGTTTCTATGATCATATAGATTATCAACATGATGAAACTGCTGAAAGATTTAGTGACGAGTTATTCGGTAAGATTCGTATCGTTGTTTCGAATTATACTCCTCCCGAACAAGTTCCTCCAACAGCACCAGGCGCGAACCCACCAGCAGAAGTCGATTTCGCCGCGCAACCGAAGACACAGGTAAGAAGTGTTCCAAGATTTCACGATTCTTTAGAAAATAGTTAATTTTTAGTAGTTTAATTATTTAATTATTTAATTATTTAATTTAGTATTAAAGGTGAGAGCCAAAAACACTTGCGTTTTTAAGCAAGTTGGCCAATACCCTTTTTTAATTTAATTTTTATATAATAAAAATAATATAAAAATCGGCCTTAGAAAATGTTAAAGGGGTAACAACTAAAAAACTTAGGTTTTTCCTTTTTTAAATTAAATGAAAGATATTTTTTTCTTTTTGGTAAATTTTTTTCATCTGTATCTGTAATATTTTTCATATCAGAATATAATTTTGTAGCACCTAAAAATATTTCTTCAATACAAATGTTATTCTTAGCACTACATTCAAAATATCCATGTAATTTTAAATCAGTTGTTTTTTTTATAGCTTCTTCTTTTGATATTACTCTTTTTTTTTCAATATCCAGTTTATTTCCAACTAATATAAAAATAGGTTCATCAACTTTTTCACTTTTAATTTGATTTATCCAAAATTCTATATTATCAAATGATACATGATTTGTAATGTCAAAAACTAAAATAACTACTTGTGTATCTTTATAAAAAGTTTTAACTATAGCATTAAATCTTTCTTGTCCTGCAGTATCCCATATTAATAATTTAAATGTTTTTTGTCCATAATTAACTACAGCGCTTTTATAATCAACACCAATTGTAGGACAACTATTTGAATTAAATTCATCACTAACAAATTTTGTTAGAATATTTGACTTTCCAACTGAACTATCGCCAACAATAATTGTTTTAATAGAATAATCTGTCATAATTAGTCTAAATATTTTCTATATTGTAAAAAGATTATAATTTAAATTTGTATGATAAAAAATTATTGTGAATATTTTATTGATTTTGAACACAAAATATTATCTACAAAATGATAATAAACCAATAATAATAGTTAGATATGTTGCTCAAATTAATGAGGCTGTTCTAGAAGGTCCTTGAACACCAGTTGGTCGTGTTCCACATTGTAAATTCTTATCAAAATATAATGGTTTTTGCGTATAACATATATAAATTAAATAATTGATTTAATTAATAAATATCTTAAATAAATTTGCTTTATATAATATATGAACTTTGATTTAAATATTGAAAATTATACAAGAGGAGAATTAATTGAAATGTTTGAATTACCTTCTAATTTTGACAGAAAAATTGTTGAAATTAAAGAAGCAAAATTGAAAGATACAATATTAAATAATATTCAAGTAAATAAAGATACAAAAGTCCAAACCATTAATTTTTTAACAAAAGCAAAAAATATTATATTAAGTGAAGATAAGCCTAATAATAAACCCATTCAAGAAAAAATAAATGATTTTTATAATAGTAGTTATGAGCTAAAATCATCAAAATTGGAAGATCAAGGCGAACATATGCTCCAACTTAGACCAGATAAGTCATATATATCATCATATCCAAGCGAATTTTTTCCTGGTGTTATTAATCCTATTAAGAAAAGAGTTATAAAAAAAAATTTAAATATTGACACGAGATTCAGGGATAATTATTACTCTACAGCAGCAAGTAATTTTAGTATTCAGTTGCCATTAAATATAGATAATGTTTTACAGATGCAGTTAGCCGCTATTGAATTACCTGTATCTTATTATGTAGTTTCAAAGCAATATAATAATAACTATTTTAATATAGTTGTAAATGGAGAAAATACAGTAATACAAATTCCAGATGGTAATTATACTCAAACAACAATAATGGATATAATAACTACACAATTAACGCTTGCAGGTCCTCCTTTTAGTTATATTTCATTTATTATAAATTCGGCAAATATTACAACAGGAAGTGCACAAACAATGGTTGGACCTAATGGAACAGGACCTGTAAATCAACTCGAATTAAATTTTCAATATGATAGAAATGGGGTTGAGGATCGTGGAACGCCTTTGCCTCTCAAATTTGGGTGGAATTTAGGCTTTAGAAATGGTATTTATTCTGGAGTAACGAATTATGTATCAGAAGGTATTGTTGATTTTACTGGACCAAGATATTTTTATTTAGTTGTAGATGATTATAATAATAATGTAAATAATAATTTTTATTGTGCTTTTAATAGGTCTATGTTAAATAAAAATATATTAGCTCGTATTTCTATACAAGCAAATCAATTAAATACTGTAGATCAATATAATTTAAATATTGTTACAACACCACGCGAATATTTTGGTCCAGTAAATTTATATGCCATGAATATTCAGTTGCTCGATGAATATGGAAGAATAGTTGATTTAAATAATATGGATTTTAGTTTTTGTCTTACCTTATCAATTGTTTATGATTTATAATTCACCTGTCAATCTATATTTAGACCAAGATTCAGGTTTTTTCTTTGTTCCGCCATCATATTTGACAGCGTAATGCTCTTTGATTAGTAATTCATTTAGATAAATATCGTCAATATATACATCAGCTAAAATTCGACCATATTTTTCACTTTGAATATTTTCTAGACGAATATATTTATTAAAGACTAATTTATATACAAAATCACGTGCCTCTTTAGCTGCTTCTTTTTCTTCATCTGATATACATTTTCCCTTAATCTCAGGAGTATCTATACCATTTAAACGCACCGATAATCTATACATAGGAGAAGCATCATAAGGTAGCTTAGATGCTATTGTAATCGTATCGGCATCATAAACTTTTATAACTTTACCACCAGTTATAGGAAAAGTAAACTCAATGGTATCTTCCCATTTAATATCAATACTATCTTCCATATAATTTCTATTCATTTTATCTGGAATTATTGGAATATCTTCTTTTTTAGAATTATAACTATATAAATATTTAAAAGGGTTCCGTAGTCTTATAAATCTAAATGGCATCTTCGGTTATAATTGATTTATTAATAAACCATTATTAAATCAATTTTAATTTAAATAATATCTTATTTAAATATATGTCAAGACCATTTTCAAATAATTCAGCTAAATCATCATTTGCTCAAGTTAAAGAACCTGTAGAGGCTAGCACATATATACAAGCAAAAAAAGCTAAATATGCTTTTTGTCAACCAAATATATGTCATCCAAATAAAAATGTAAATTCTCAGAGTAATCTTTTACTTCTAAGAGAAGCGAATGCTTTAACTTTTTACCCTTGTGTTGATTTCGATAAGACACAATTATTTACAAATTTGTATACTAAATTAGACTTAAGTGATTTAAGTGGTAATACGCCTATTATAGCAGATTTATCTGGTAATACTTTCCCTGTAACAATTGATAATTCTGTTATACCATTTCTCAAATATAATATTGATCCAAGCGGAGTTTTATTTGGCAATACTTTTTGCACAATTAATAATTTTCTTAATTATGTTTCATATGATGTAAGTTCTAATTCAGTAATTTAGATAAGGAAGAATATAGCATATGTTAATAGAGCTGTTATTAATGTCGTAGAACCTATCTTACATATTAGTTCTTTTTCACTAACACTTTTCTCTTCAATTTCTTTATAATCAAAGTCAAAATCTGAACCTTTAATATTTTTATAATTTTCTTTATGATAATTATATTCCTCTTCTATTGAAGGTAGTTTATTAACTATTTTTTTACAATGAATATTAGGATTTATATATGAATTATTTTCTGTGTCGAAGTACCAGCCCCAATCATTAGAAATGTTATAATTATTAATGTTGTTATTATTAGAATTTGAAAACATTTTGATAGTATTTAAATTATATATATAATGTTTGTATAATTCAAAATCAATTTTATTTTTTAACGTTTAGCTCCCATTTTAATGAGCATTTTTTTTGCTTTTCGAGAGATGTTTTTGTGATGAAATTGTCTTGATCTTATAAATGCTGAGTAAACGCCCTTTGGATTTACTTTACACGTATTTTTTTTACAGATTGGATAACTTTTATTTGGGCCTAAAAAGCATTTTCTACCACATCGTTTTAACATAATACTGCGTTGATGATAACTAGGTTTTTGGTTTTTCCATCCACGTGTTGTTGAACCACGACCATTTCTACGAGTTTTAGCCATAATAAAAAAAGTATAGATTTTAAATAAAATTTATCTTCTAAAATATATGAATGAAGAAATAAAAGAAGATAATATTCATTTAAATATTAGTTCATTAGTTGGACATGAAAATAATAATGATTCGTTACTAAGTCCATTATCAGATATAACTTCTTTTTTTAGTCCAGCACAACATTTTGATACGGATAAACGGACCAAACTTGCGTTAGAATATAGAAATAGAATATTATGTGAACAACGTGAAGAATTAGAGAAAAAAAATTATAAAGAATATATACAACCATTTGATAGTAAAATTATTGATGAGGAAATTAGAAGACAAACAGAAGATGAAGCAATAAGTAAACAAGCATATGGTGAACAAAGTAAAATGAGAAGTATGATACTTCCTCCTGGTATAATCCCAGAATCTGATGATAATTCAGCAGAAAATAATTCAGCAGAAAATAATTCAGCAGATAATAAATTTGTGTTGTCTGATAATATAATTGATTTATCAGTAAATAATGTTAAAAAAACATATAAAAAATTTACATATAAGGAAGTGGAGGACAAAATTTTGACAAATTATTTTGATGATAGAACAAGTTGGTCAAGTTCCTTAGATATTATTGGAACATATTTAAGAGGCCAAAAACTTATTTATATGGAATCAAAATCATATTGTGAAAATAAATTAAATAAATTAATGATGCCTTCTATTTTTCTCTCAACAGCAGCAACAGTATTATCGGCTATTGTAAAAGAGTATTATTGGGGTGCTTATTTGATAGCCGGTGTAAATGGTATCATAGCATTTTTACTGGCAATTGTTAATTATTTAAAACTAGATGCAGCATCAGAGGCTCATAAGATAACAGCTCATCAATATGATAAATTACAATCAAAAATTGAATTTTTATCAGGACAAACACTACTTTTCAACAATATTAAAAGAGAAACAATTGAACAAGAATTAGAAAGTGTAAAAAAGAAGATAGAAGAGATAAAAGAAACAAATCGTTTTATTGTTCCAAAAAAAATAAGAACATTATATCCTATAATGTTTAATACAAATGTATTTTTAATTATAAAAAAAATAACTGATATAACAAAGAAAAAAATTAATAAAATTAAAGATTTGAAAAATGAAAAAAATTACTTAATTGAAGTTTTAAAATCTAAAGGAAGTAAAGATAAAGATAAGAGAGTATTAAGACAAATTGAATCTCGAATTACAGAGTGTGAAAGTGACAAAAAGAGACATGAAGAAAGTATTGTTGTATTAAAGTCTGCATTTTCAGTGATAGATGAAATGTTTATGAAGGAAATGGAAAATGCAGAAAAATATAAGAATATGACAATAAGACGATGGTTCTGTTGTGGTTTTGGCATTAAATACGAATTAACGGATCCAAGAGATATAAATAAATTTATACAAGATATAATGAATCCATATAGAGATAAAATAGAAGAAGATATTTCGTTGTCTAAAAAAGATGAAATTGAAAATATTGACCAGCTTATTAATGATTTAACAAAAACAAAAAAATTTTTAACCAAAAAACGATTAAATGAACTTGAAGGAAGGAAAAAATCTATTAAAGAACTTAAAAAGGCTAATTCTCTTTTAAAAGAGAATGTAATTATTACAGAACAGATTTATAACAAGATGGAAGTATACGATAAATTAGAAAGAGGAGAATACGATAAAATTAACTATTCTGAAAACGAAAATACATTAAAATTAAATAAACCTACTAGAATAGTAAAATTATTAGGAATTGGTAGTGAAGATGTAGATAATATAAAATTAAATATAGACAAAGAAGAAAGAGTTAGTTTGTCAGGTTCAGAATATTCAGACCCATATATTGATTTTGATGTATGTAAAAAAGAATATGATGATGACTAAGATTTTAATAAGTATTTTAATAATACATATTAAATATAATTTAGCCCTTTTTAGAAAGGGGTTTATCTCGGCTGACGGATTCGAACCACCGACCTAAGGAGCTACAATCCTCTGCTCTACCACTGAGCTAAGCCGAGATTATTGAGTTAGGTTTTTAATTATATAAAATAATTTCTGTAACCTAACTTCAAATATATATGATTCGTTGTCTTTAAATTGTTTATATGTATATATATTAAAATTGAAATATTTAAGTATAGGTAAATATAAATAACATACTAACTATCAAAATGACAGACATTAATGACATTAATAATTTACTGATAATCGATAGTGAGCCGTATATTAACTGGGTTATTGATAGAATTCCACACTATAATTTAATTAATAACATTAATAATAGTGATGAATATAATAATAACAATAATAACACACAATTTGGAGATATTTTTCAAAATCAATATGATTTGGCATATCAAGCATTAATCAACGAATATCAAACACACCAAAATAATTACGATTATGATAACAATATTATACTTCCTGATAATAATGATGGTATTGATAATCCAAACGAACCTGATGATTTTATACCATTTGAACCGCAACCAAAACCTCCTAATCATATTGTTATTGAAATTCAAGAATTTCCTATCTCTGAAGAAGACTGTGATTGTTGTATTTGTATGGATACGAGGGAAAATGACCAAATTTGTCAGTTCAATTGCCTACATAAATTTTGTATTGAATGTACAATAACACATTATCGCAGAAATAGGCAACAACCATTCTGTCCATTATGTAGAACACCTGTAACAAATATTTATATTCGAACTGAAGAAATGCGTAATACATTTATTTAAAATTCATCATGCGTAAATTATTTTTACTTGCACATAAATTTCTTGGGTTTGAAATAGAACCTGGTGCTGATGTAAACATCATTTTTTTTGATTTTACTTCTTCTATCATTTTTCTATGTTCGTTTTGTTTTATTTTGTCTTCTAATAACATTTGATTATATTCTTCAAATGTTTTTGGCACTCTTGGAATAGGTTTCACTACATTTATATCAGCATAATCTTTAAAATATTTGTTAAAAATATAACTATGTTTTACTACTGGATCTATGGGCTGTGAATTTTTGTTTTTTTGTGGTTGTTGATATTGTGGTTGTTGATATTGTGGTTGTTGATATTGTGGTTGTTGATATTGTGGTTGTTGATATTGTGGTTGTTGATATTGTGGTTGTTGATATTGTGGTTGAAAAAAATCATTAGAATTATAATTGTAATTTTGTCTTTGTAATTCGTCTTTATTTGGTGCCATAAATTGTAATACACCTTGATTATTTACTACTAAATTCATATTTGATAATATATCATTAAATGATACCTTCTTTTTTTTTAGTTGACTCTCTTGTTCTTTTGGTTTTTCCCAATAATTTTCTCCAATATGCTGTTCATGTGAATTATAATCAGATGATACATAAGGATTCATTATATTAGTATTATCTAACTCTGATAAATTTAGTTCCATATTATACTTAATATTTTAAATGTCTTATATTTTACTTTAAAAATAATATAATTTTAATATAAAGATGCTTAATACTTATATTAAAAATCGAGGAACTACTAAAACTATTATTCACAATAATAATCATAATCACGTTAATCAAATTAAGTGGGATGCTGATTATGACGGAGACATCGCCAATTTATCTATTGATACAAATACTGATGGTAGACGCGAACATTTTGATTTATCTTTCGATAATCAAGATTTAGCAAATATGTTAAATATACAAAGCGTTAATATGCCTATTGATAAGAGACTTAAAATGGATTTTCGTGAACCTTATTATAAACCTAAACCTTTGTATATTGAACTTTCTACACCTAAATTTGAATCTATAAAACCTAAATACCACGATGAAGTCATTGATAGACGTATTTCTAGTCCATTAACTGGCGAAGAGCTTATTATACCTTTAACTATTGACGAAATAAATAGGAATTCATTAGCTCTTATACCTCATACAAAACATAGACGCCCTAAAACTCATATCACACATAGAGTTTATAAAAAACCTAAATCTATATATAAATCTAAATCTACATCTAAACTTAAAAGAAGTAAGTCACGAACATCAAAAAGAAAAACTATACCTATTAATGATTTAATTTGAAACCGCGTTTAATATCATATTTTCATCATTTGATAGCTTTTCTTTTTCTGCGCTCTTTTTCTTTTTGATATGTTATTTTATACAGCTACAGATATAAAGCGCCATTTACAGTTACAATTACAGTTACAATTACAGATATAACTACAGCTATAGCTACAACTATAATTACAGCTACAGCTACAACTACTATTTTATTATATTCTTTTCGTTTATCATATGATACTGAAGGGTTGTAATTATTTTGTTTATTATAATTTTTTACTCGTTCAATTATTTTATTTTTGTTAATTTTATAATATTTCTTAGAGTTAGTTTGGCATGTATTTAATTTGTGTTTTGTTTTATTCAATTCATTTTCAGTTAATAAAAGTTTTTCTTTTAATTTAGAAATTTCATAATTTAATTCCTCAATATATTCGTTATTCATTAAGGCAATATAATAAATTATTTTAATATAATTTTCACTATATAAAAACACCGGTTTTTTAAACGTGTGCGAAACGCAGTGCCTTGTGAAATGTATAAATGTGTAAAACATTGAACAAGAATTCAATATTATACCCTCCATTTTATGTAGTGTAATTTTTCTCTATATAAAATTATACAACAATACTTTTATCTCAGAATATTTAAACATTAATATATATAAATGTCATTTAGACAATTTGGAGGATTAAATTATTCCGCAAGACATAATATAGTTGCTAGTAATTATAATACATCTAATAATTTATTTGTTTCACAAAATGTTGGACAACCTAGTTCTTATATAAATTTTTTGAGTGATATTAGTGGAACAGATATATACACAGGACTTACTGGTCCAACCGGCTTACCTGGTGAAATAGGCCCAACCGGTGGTTCATTATGGAATCAGGAAGGAGCCACAAACATTTACTATATAGGTAATGTCAGTATAAATACTTCAACTACCAGTTTGGATTTTTTACAAATTTTAGGTAATAATTCAACTTCATCATCTCAACCACCCGATTCAGGAAGTTATCATAATTTAAATTTGGTTTCATCAAAAACAGGTTCAACCCAATATTCAATGGCACTAGGAGTAGATTGTTCCACTGGGGTTGGTTATATAAATGCTGCCGGAAATAGTGATATACAACCTGTTTGTTTACAAACGCGCGGAGGTGTTGTAGGTATAGGCACAACATCACCAAATATTAATATATCATTAGATGTAAGTGGACAATTACATACTAGTGGTCTTATTTCAGCTTCAGCAGGTGTAACAGGAGCAACAGGTTCTTTTACAAATATATCAGTATCAGAACAACTAGCAGTGCCAGGAGGAATCACAGGAGCAACAGGTTCTTTTACAAATATATCAGTATCAGAACAACTAGCAGTGCCAGGA
>Ga0255207_1000124_pt1 | contig 19495 bp, 13 predicted proteins | sample Miss_Miss_RepA_8_2_FD_183043 | JGI IMG/M metagenome (GOLD analysis project Ga0255207, IMG submission 183043) | Freshwater microbial communities from Mississippi River, Louisiana, United States - Miss_Miss_RepA_8d | ecosystem: Environmental > Aquatic > Freshwater > River | place: USA: Louisiana... | reverse complement strand
CACCAGATCGAAGCCTTGGTCTGCGCCAGGTATGCGGGCATCGCCGGGCTGCAGTTCTCGGGCATTGAGCCCTTCGATACACACCACCCGCGCATCGCTGCGCAGGCGCGCATGCAACTGGCCATGTCCGACATCCACCCCCACCACCTGCGCAGCGCCTTGCTGCAACAGGCAATCGGTGAAGCCACCGGTACTCTGGCCCACATCCAGACAGCGCCAGCCCGAGGCATTCCAGCCAGCCGTCTTGAGGGCGCCTTCGAGCTTGAGTCCACCGCGCGAAACGTAACGCGTTTCCGCGTCGTCCAGCAGCACCAGCTCGGCCGTTTCGGGCACCTCGTCGCCGTTCTTGGCCACACGCCGGAAAGCACCGGCACCCAGGCGCCACTGCACCCCGGCGGTGATCAGCCGCTGCGCCTGCGAGCGCGAGGCCGCGAGGCCCCGTTCGACGAGGAGTTGGTCGATGCGCATCAATACCTGTTGTGCTCAAGCGCGCAGCGAGCGCCTCGCAGGCAAGGCGCGGGGGGATCCGAAAACCGGAACGTACTTCCTGTACGTGAGGATTTTCGGAAGGACCCGCAACGCCGCATGCGTGGCGCGCAGTAGCGTCTCAGTAACGGTAGGTGTCCGGCTTGTACGGGCCCTGCTTGGGCACACCGATGTAGGCGGCCTGGTCGTCGGTCAGCTCGGTCAGCATGGCGCCCACCTTCTTGAGGTGCAGGCGAGCCACTTTCTCGTCGAGGTGCTTGGGCAGCACGTAGACCTTGCCCACGTCGTAGCCTTCGGGGTGGGTGAACAGCTCGATCTGGGCGATGGTCTGGTTGGCAAAGGACGAAGACATCACGAAGCTGGGGTGGCCGGTGCCACAGCCCAGGTTCACCAGACGGCCCTTGGCCAGCAGGATGATGCGCTTGCCGTCCGGGAAAATCACATGGTCGACCTGGGGCTTGACCTCTTCCCACTGGCACATCTCTTCGAGTTTGGCGACCTGGATCTCGTTGTCGAAGTGGCCGATGTTGCAGACGATGGCCTGATCCTTCATGGCGGCCATGTGTTCGTAGGTGATGACGTCACGGTTGCCGGTGGTGGTCACGAAAATGTCGGCCTTGTCGGCGGCCCACTCCATGGTGACCACTTTGTAGCCTTCCATCGCCGCCTGCAGGGCGTTGATCGGATCGATCTCGGTCACCCACACCTGGGCGGAGAGGGCGCGCAGGGCCTGGGCACTGCCCTTGCCCACGTCACCGTAACCGGCGACCACGGCCACCTTGCCAGCGATCATGACGTCGGTGGCGCGCTTGATGCCGTCCACCAGCGACTCGCGGCAGCCGTACAGGTTGTCGAACTTGCTCTTGGTCACCGAGTCGTTGACGTTAATGGCGCGGAACATCAGCGTGCCCTTGGCCGACATTTCCTTGAGGCGGTGCACGCCCGTGGTGGTCTCTTCGGTCACGCCAATGATCTGCGCGCTCTTGCGGCTGTACCAGGTGGCGTCCTCGGCCAGCTTGGCTTTGATGGCGGCGAACAAAATGCGCTCTTCTTCGCTGCCGGGGTTGGCCAGCACTTCGGGGTGCTTCTCGGCCTGCTTGCCCAAGTGCATCAGCAGCGTGGCGTCGCCGCCATCGTCCAGGATCATGTTGGGACCTTCGCCCTCGGTGCCCTTGGCGCCGAAGTCAAAGATGCGGTGGGTGTAGTCCCAGTACTGCTCAAGGGTCTCGCCCTTGAGGGCGAACACCGGCGTGCCGCGGGCGGCAATGGCGGCGGCGGCATGGTCCTGCGTGGAGAAGATGTTGCACGACGCCCAGCGCACTTGTGCGCCCAGGGCCTGCAGGGTTTCGATCAGCACAGCGGTCTGAATCGTCATGTGCAGCGAGCCGGTGATGCGTGCGCCCTTGAGCGGCTGCTGGGCGGCGAATTCTTCGCGGATGGCCATCAGACCGGGCATTTCGGTCTCGGCGATCTTGATTTCCTTGCGGCCCCAGTCGGCCAGGCCAATGTCGGCGATCACGCAGTCGGCGTTGACGGCGGTTTTGAGAGGTGCATTCATGTGTGCGCTCCAGTGCAAATGGTTGAACCACTGGGGCATGCGGGGACCTGGAAGATGGACTCACCGCACTGGACCAGTGGATGAGCGTCGTTGCGAATGGAAGGGTTCCGAGCCTCACGCCTGCTGCCAGCCGGGGCTGGTGGGCGCTGCAACGCTCCTCGGAATGACGCTTATTCTAATGGAATCTCTTGTAGGAGCGCGCCCCTGCGCGCGAATGCCCGCTTTGCCACTGTACGAGCCCTGCGACCATGGCTTTCGCGCGCGGGGGCGCGCTCCCACAGTCTTTGCCTGGCCTGCCATGGGTATAGGTGCCCGGTAAAATCACACCCCATTGCCCGCAGCCGCGGCGCCCACAGCTTCCCCCAGGACCCCCCGTGACCTACGCCAACGAGACCCGGCGCCGCCGGACTTTTGCCATCATTTCCCACCCCGACGCGGGTAAAACCACGCTGACGGAAAAACTGCTGCTGTTCTCCGGCGCGATCCAGATCGCCGGTTCGGTCAAGGCCCGCAAGGCATCGCGCCATGCCACCTCGGACTGGATGGAAATCGAAAAGCAGCGCGGCATTTCGGTGGCTTCCTCGGTCATGCAGATGCTCTACCGTGACCACGTGATCAACCTGCTGGACACCCCCGGCCACAAGGACTTCAGCGAAGACACCTACCGCGTGCTGACGGCCGTGGACTCGGCACTGATGGTGATCGACGCGGCCAACGGTGTGGAAGCGCAGACCCGCCGCCTGATCGAGGTGTGCCGACAGCGCGACACGCCCATCATCACCTTCGTCAACAAGATGGACCGCGAAGTGCGTGACCCGCTGGACATTCTGGACGAGGTCGAGCGCGAGCTGGGCATGCCCTGCGTGCCCATGACCTGGCCTGTGGGCCAAGGCAAATCGTTCGGCGGCATCGTCAACTTGCGCACGCAGGCCATGACGGTGTTCGAGTCGGGCAGCGAACGCCGCCCGCAGGACTTCGAGACCATTCCCCTGAGCGAGCAAGCCAAGCTGGCCGAGCGCTTTGGCAGCGAATGGACGACGGCCATGGACAGCATGGAGCTGGCCACGGGGGCATCCCCTACTTTTGACCACGAGGCCTTTCTGGCGGGCAAGCAGACGCCCGTGTTTTTCGGCTCCGGCGTGAACAACTTCGGTGTGATGGAAGTGCTGGACGCGCTGGTCGACCTGGCCCCTTCGCCACGGCCGCGCAAGAGCTCACTCATCGTCAACAAGCAGCCGGTCGAAAAAACCATCGAGCCCGAAGACGAAGCGTTTTCGGGTGTGGTCTTCAAGGTACAGGCCAATATGGACGCCAACCACCGCGACCGCATCGCCTTTGTGCGCATGGCTTCGGGCAAGTACACACCCGGCATGAAGCTCAAAGTACAGCGAACAGGCAAGGAACTGCGGCCCACCAGCGTGGTGACCTTCCTGTCGCAACGCCGCGAAGCCGTCGATGAAGCCTACGCGGGCGACATCATCGGCTTCACCACCCACGGCGGCGTGCAGCTGGGCGACACCATCACCGATGGCGCCAACCTGCAATTCACCGGCCTGCCCTTCTTCGCACCCGAACTCTTCATGACCGTGATCCTGAAGAACCCGCTGCGCACCAAACAGCTGCAGCAAGGGCTGGACCAGCTGGGCGAAGAAGGCGCGATCCAGGTGTTCAAACCCGAAGTCGGTGGCCCCATGCTGCTGGGCGCGGTGGGGCAGCTGCAGTTCGAGGTGGTGCAGCACCGCCTGAAAACCGAATACGACTGCGACGTGCGGTTGGAGAACTGCCAGTACACCGGCGCCCGCTGGATCACGGCAGACAACGCCCAGGACCTGCGCGAGTTCACGAACACCTACCCGCAGCGGTTGGCGCTGGACGCCGCAGGCACGCTGGCGTATTTGTGCACCAGCCCGTACGACGTGCGCCTGGCGCAGGAGCGCTTCCCCAAGATCCACTTCCACCCGTTGCGCGAACATGCGGGTCTGGCGCTGGGCTCGGCCCACTGAAGCCCATGCATCCGCTGGCCGACTGGCAACCTGGCAGGATCATCGGTGTCTTGACCGACATTGATGACACGCTCACGACCGAGGGGGCGATCACAGCCGATGCGCTGCAGGCACTGGGCCGACTCAAAGCAGCGGGCCTGCATGTGGTGCCCATCACCGGGCGGCCTGTGGGCTGGAGCGAGGCCTTTGCGCAAAGCTGGCCAGTGGACGCCATCGTGGCCGAAAACGGCGCCGTGGCCCTGCAGTACAGCAAGGGGCAGCCCCTGCACAAGCGATACCAGCAGGAGACTGCCGTACGCACGGCCAACTTCGCACGCATGCAAGAAGTACTGGCACAGATCGAAAGCCGCATCCCTGGCGCCAGGCGCTCACAGGACAGTGCTGGACGCGAAACCGACATTGCGATTGACCACAGCGAATTCACCCATCTGCCTCAGTCCGACATCGACGCCGTGGTGCGACTGATGCAGACCGAAGGCATGACCGCCACCGTCAGCAGCATCCACATCAACGGCTGGTACGGCGAGCACGACAAGCTGGCAGGCGCACGCTGGATCGTGCGTGAGCTGTGGGGACGTGAGCTGGACGCCGAACTCGACCGCTGGGTCTATGTGGGGGACTCTACCAATGACCAGGTGATGTTCCAGCACTTTGTGCACAGCGTGGGCGTGGCCAACATCCGACGTTTTGAAGCACAACTCACGCACCCACCGCGCTACATCACGCAAGCCGAGCGTGGCGCGGGATTCGCTGAGTTCACCGCCCATCTGCTGCGGCACCGAGTATGAATTCGCCCAAAAACACACAGTTGCACTGGCAGGAAAACGGGCTGGAACACAGCGCACTGTGGCAGACCGATAGCGGCGCCCGCCAGCCCAGCCGCGTGGAAACCGTCAGCAAGCTGGACGCCGACAGCGCCTACCGACTGGCCAGCGCCGGCACCGGTCTGCTCTGGCGCGGCGATTTTCAAACCGCACGGCAACTGCTGCAAGGCATGACGCAACGCCTGGACAGCGCGGCGCGGCGCAAAAAGAAGACACCCACCACCAACGCGGCCGAAAGCTTCGCCGAGCACCGCAAGGCCCAGGCCCTTCGCGTGCGCGTGCTGGGCCAACTGCTGATCGAGGTCGCTGGCGACTACCGCATCGCCTTGAAACGTGCGCCCGATGTTGTGCAGGCCTGCACCGAAGCCTGGGGTCCACCCGACGGCCAGCCCCGCGTCGTGTCGCTGCGCAGCCTGCAAGGCCTCATTGGCGCGCACGAGTGGCGGAAGAAAGGTGTTCCCATCCCTGCGCTCGGCGGCGCGCACATCCACCCGCACCACGGCGTGTTCTCGCCCGTGCGCGGCGAGTATGTGGATCTGGTGGCGCAGGCGCCGCTGCCTGCGGCCTTGCAGCACACCCCGGTGGCTTTTGACCTGGGCGTGGGGACGGGCGTGCTGTCGGCCGTGCTCGCGCGCCGTGGCGTGGCACGCATCATCGCAACCGACCTCTCGCCCCGCGCACTCGCGTGCGCCCAAGACAATCTGCAACGCCTGGGCCTGCATGGGCAGGTTGAGTTGCTGCAAACCGACTTGTATCCACGGGGCCAGGCCGCCCTGGTGGTCTGCAACCCGCCCTGGTTGCCCTCACAACCCAGCTCGGTGCTGGACCTGGCCATCTACGACCCGGACAGCGCCATGCTGCGCGGCTTCCTCGCAGGCCTGGCCACACACCTGTGCACTGGAGGCGAAGGCTGGCTGATCCTGTCAGACCTGGCCGAGCACCTGGGCCTGCGCACACGCGAGCAACTGATGGGTTGGATCAAGGACGCAGGCCTGAAAGTGCTGGGCCGCCTGGACACCCGGCCCCGGCACGCCAAAGCGCAAGACACCAGTGACCCGCTGCACGCGGCGCGGGCGGCAGAAGTCACGTCGCTGTGGCGGCTTGGCGTAGCCTGAGAATCAGGTCCGCGCCAGGACAGGCGCCAAAGCTTTGCCAGTGTGGGTACCCAGCCCCACCAGGTCTTCGGGTGTGCCCGACGCCACAATGCGTCCGCCTGCATTGCCCCCCTCGGGGCCGAGGTCGATGATCCAGTCGGCTTCGGCGATCACATCCAGGTCGTGCTCGATGACGACCACGCTGTGGCCAGCATTCACCAGGCGGTGCAGCACGCGGATCAGCTTGTCCACATCGGCCATGTGCAGGCCCACCGTGGGTTCGTCCAGCACATACAGGGTGTGCGGCGCTTTCTGGCCACGCTTGCCGACTTCGTCGCGCACCTTGGTGAGTTCGGTCACCAGCTTGATGCGCTGCGCCTCGCCGCCACTCAGGGTGGGTGAGGGCTGGCCGAGTGTGAGGTAGCCCAGGCCCACGTCCTTGAGCAGCTGCAGCGGGTGGGCGATGCTGGGCATGCTGGCAAAGAACTCGACCGCCTCGTCAACCTCCATCTGCAGCACATCGCCAATGCTCTTGCCGCGCCAGCTCACGGCCAGCGTTTCGGGGTTGAAGCGGGCGCCATGGCAGGTTTCGCAAGGCACCTTCACGTCGGGCAGGAAGCTCATCTCGATGGTGCGCATGCCCTGGCCTTCGCAACTGGGGCAGCGGCCTTCGCCGGTGTTGAAGCTGAAACGGCCTGGGCCATAGCCGCGCGCCTTGGCTTCGAGGGTTTCGGCGAACAGCTTGCGGATGGTGTCCCAAAAGCCGATGTAGGTGGCCGGACAGGAACGCGGGGTTTTGCCGATCGGGGTCTGGTCGACTTCGAGCACGCGGTCGATCACCTCGAAGCCTTGCACATCGGCGCATCCGACGAGCGGCACGCGCTGTCCCTTGTCCTGGGCGGTGCGGCCAGCCTGGGTGCTGCGCTGCTGCACAAGGGCCTGCACATTGGTCAGCAACACATCGCGCGCGAGCGTCGACTTGCCCGAGCCGCTGACGCCGGTGACGGCAACCAGGCGCTTGAGCGGGACTTCGAGGTCGACGTCTTGCAGGTTGTGGAGGTTGGCGCCGTTGAGGGTAAGCCAATGCAGGGCAGCGCTTTGCGCTGCAGAGAAATTGGGGTCAGAGCCCGAGTTTCTCTTCGCGAAATCGGGATCCGACCCCAATTTCTCCACCACCACACGCCGAGGCTGCAACGGGTGTTTCATCGCATGCAAGAGGTAACGTCCTGTCTGCGAGTCAGCTGCGCGTGTGATGTCATCGGCCGTGCCTTCGGCAATCAGGCGGCCGCCGCGTTTGCCAGCACTCGGCCCGATGTCGATGATGTGGTCGGCGCGGCGGATGGTGTCTTCGTCGTGCTCCACCACCACCAGCGTGTTGCCCTTGTCGCCCAGCTTGTGCAGGGCATTGAGCAGGATCTGGTTGTCGCGCGCATGCAGGCCAATGGTTGGCTCGTCCAACACATAGCACACGCCCTGCAGGTTGCTGCCCAGCTGCGCGGCCAGGCGGATGCGCTGGGCCTCGCCACCACTCAGGGTGGGCGCACCACGGTCGAGCGTGAGGTAGCCCAGACCGACTTCCTCGAGGAATTCGAGGCGGCTCTTGATCTCGGGAATCAGGTCACGGGCGATGTCGGCTTCGCGGCCGGTCAGCCGCAGCGTTTCGACCCAGCGCCGCACATCGGTCACGGAGAGGCGGGCGATGTCGGTGATGCGCCACCCAAGCCGTTCGGGCTGAGCTTGTCGAAGCCCCTGCGCAAGCCGTCCTTCGACCGGCTCAGGACGAACGGTGGCGTCTGAGACAGCATGGACGGGCAAGCGCACGGCGCGCGCTATCGCGTTCAGGCGCGTGCCTTCACACGTCGGGCAAGCGGTGTCCACCACGTCCTCGACTTCAGGCTCGGCAAAGGTCTGCTCACGCCCTTTGTCCTTGTCGTCCCGTACCGAATCGTCAAAGGCCTTGCGCTGCTCCCTGGTCAGCTTGACGCCGGTGCCCACGCAGTCGGGGCACCAGCCGTGCTTGCTGTTGTACGAGAACAGCCGCGGGTCCAGTTCGGCATACGAGGCCGCGCAGGCCGGGCAGGCACGCAGCGTGGAAAACACACGGTGCTGACCGATGCGGGCGGTGGACGTGGCGTTTTCCATCGCCTCTTTCAGGCCATCCAGATGGCTGAGCACATGCACCACGCCCTTGCCGTGTTCGAGGGCGGTGTTCAGCGCTTTACGCAAGGCGGTTTCCTGCGCGGGCAGCACATCGAGGCTCATCACCGGCAACTCGATGGTGTGTTCCTTGAAGCGGTCAATGCGCGGAAAGCCCTGGGTGGGCAGGAACTCGCCATCCACGCGCAGGTGGGTGTAGCCGCGTGGACGCGCCCAGTCGGCCAGCTCGGTGTAGACGCCCTTGCGGTTGACCACCAGCGGTGCCAGCAGGCCGATGTGCTGGCCCTTGAATTGGGTCATGAGTTGCGCGGCGATGCTGTCGGGCGTCTGCGGCTGCACGGGCGTGTCGTCGTGCACGCAGTGCTGGATGCCCAGCTTCACGTAGAGCAGGCGCAAAAAGTGCCAGACCTCGGTGGTGGTGCCGACGGTGGATTTGCGGCCACCGCGCGAAAGGCGCTGTTCGATGGCCACGGTGGGCGGGATGCCGTAGACGGCATCGACTTCAGGGCGACCAGCGGGCTGGACAATGCTCCTCGCATAAGCATTGAGGCTTTCGAGGTAACGGCGCTGGCCTTCGTTGAACAGGATGTCGAAGGCCAGCGTGGATTTGCCGGAGCCGCTGACGCCGGTGATGACGTTGAACTGGCCACGGGGGATGTTGACGCTCAGGTTCTTGAGGTTGTGCTCTTTGGCGTTGACGATTTGAATGGCATCGATTGCCGGTGCGTTACCACGGACTTTCGCCAGCGAGGCTGCGGTGTCGGTGGGCGACGATTTCTGCGTACCCCCGCAGCATGAGGAGTCCGCCGATACCGCAGCCTCGCCCCCGTAAACGCTTGTTCGCTCAGCCACTGCCACCGCCTCACCCATCGCTTCAGCATAGTCACGCAGGGCAGCGCCTGTGTGCGATGTCGGATGCAGCCGTACCTCTTCCGGCGTGCCTTCGGCCACCACCAGACCACCCCCCTCCCCGCCTTCGGGGCCCAGGTCGATCAGCCAGTCGCTGGCGCGGATCACGTCGAGGTTGTGCTCGATGACGATGAGCGAGTGACCCGCTTCGAGCAGTTTGCGCAGCGCACGCATCAGCTTGGCGATGTCGTCGAAATGCAGGCCGGTGGTCGGCTCGTCGAACAGGAAGAGCGTGCCCTTGCGTGCCAGGCTCTGGCGGCTGTTGCTGGCCGTTTTGGCGGCTTCGGCCAGAAAGCCTGCCAGCTTGAGGCGCTGGGCTTCGCCCCCCGAGAGCGTGGGCACGGGCTGGCCCAGGCGCACATATTCGAGCCCCACATCCACGATGGGTTGCAGGGCGCGGATGACTTCGCGGTCTTGTGCGAACAGGGCCGCGGCTTCGCTGACGGTGAGTTCGAGGATGTCGGAGACGTTGAGCAAGCGGGGCTGACCGCCAATCGCCTGCCGCTCGATCTTGATCTCGAGGATTTCAGAGCGGTAACGCTTGCCATCGCAGTCGGGGCACCGCAGGTAGACGTCGCTCAAAAACTGCATCTCCACGTGTTCGAAACCGGAGCCGCCGCAGGTGGGGCAGCGGCCATCGCCGCTGTTGAAGCTGAACTTGCTGGCGGTGTAGCCGCGCTGGCGAGACTCGGGCGCAGTGGCAAAGATTTCGCGGATCGCGTCCCAGGCGCCCACGTAGCTGACCGGGTTGGAGCGGGCCGTTTTGCCAATCGGCGACTGGTCCACAAACACCACATCGCTCAGGTGGTCGGCCCCCAGCAGTCGGTCGTGTGCGCCGGGCGACTCGGTGGCTTTGCCGAAGTGGCGCATGAGCGCCGGGGCCAGCACGTCCTGAATGAGGGTGGACTTGCCCGAGCCGCTGACGCCCGTGACGGTGACCAGGCGCTGCAGCGGGAAGTCCACCGAGACGTTTTGCAGGTTGTGCTCGCGCGCGCCTTCGAGGATGAGCCGTGGCGTGCTGTCGGTGACCATGCGCTTGAGGCCTAGCCCGACTTGCTTGCGCGCCCCCAGGTAAGCACCGGTCAGGGTGTCGGCATGGCGCAGTTCTTCTGTGGTGCCGTCAAAGACGATCTGGCCGCCACGCTCGCCCGGGCCGGGGCCCATGTCGATCATGCGGTCGGCAGCAAACATGACGGCGGGATCGTGCTCCACCACCACCAATGTGTTGCCAGCGTCACGCAGGCGCAGCATGGCCTGGGTGATGCGGTTCATGTCGCGCGGGTGCAGGCCGATGCTGGGTTCGTCCAGCACAAACAGGGTGTTGACCAGACTGGTGCCCAGCGCGGTGGTGAGGTTGATGCGCTGGACTTCACCGCCGCTCAGGGTGCGGCTCTGGCGGTCGAGGGTGAGGTAGCCGATGCCGACGTCGCAGAGGTATTTGAGCCTTGTCGTGATTTCTTCCAGAAGCAGTTGCAGGGCTTTGTGTTCTGCGCTCTGTGCCTCCGTTGGGGGCCGGCTTGAGTCGGAGCGGGGCGACGATTTCTGCGTACCCCCGCAGCATGAGGAGTCCGGAACCGGTCCCGGCACGCCCTCTGCCGAAGCCTGCCCAGCGCGCTCAGACACCAAAGCAAAAAACCGTCGTAAGCGATCCAGCGGCATCAACATCATGTCATGCAACGACAGCCCCGGCAGCGCTTCCAGCTGCGCACGCGTCCACTTCACGCCCGTGGGCATGAAACGCTTGGCGGGTTCCAGCACCGCATCAGCATCTTCTTTAGAACCGATGCGCCACAGCAGGCTCTCGGTCTTGAGGCGGGCACCGCTGCACGAAGGGCATTCGGTGTAGCTCCGGTACTTGGACAAGAGCACGCGGATGTGCATCTTGTAAGCCTTGCTCTCCAGATACTCAAAGAAGCGCGCGATGCCATACCACTGCTGGTTCCACTTGCCGTTCCAGTTGGGCGAACCTTTAATGACCCAATCCTTCTGTGCCTCGGTCAGCTTGGCCCAGGGCGTATCACGCGGAATGCCGGCGGTCTCGGCATGGCGCATCAGGTCGTCCTGACACTCCTGCCAGGCGGGGGTCTGGATCGTCTTGATGGCGCCGGCGCGCAAGGTCAGCTTGTCGTTCGGGATCACCAGCCCGTAATCCACGCCGATCACACGTCCAAAACCCCGGCAGGCCTCGCAGGCACCGACCGCCGAGTTGAAGGAGAACATCGACGGGATCGGGTCGGTGTAGCGCAGGTCGCTGTCGGGGCAATGCAGGCCGGTGGAGAAGCGCCAGATGGACTGCCGCGCTTCGCTCGCAGTGACGTTGCTGGTTGCGTCATCGCGAGGAACGACGCGATCCATATCCACATACACATTCAGGTGGCCACTGCCGCGCTTGAGTGCCACCTCGATGGCTTCGACCACCCGGGCCTTTTCGGCGTTCGTCAGGCGGAAACGGTCGGCCGCCACATCGAGCACCTTGCGCGGACCGGTGGGTGTGGCCACCTCGCGTTCGGCCTGCACCTTGGTGAAGCCACTGGCCGACAGCCATTGTTCGACCTGCTCGGCCGTGGTGTTGGAAGGCAGCTCGACCGGAAAAGTCAGGTACAGCCGAGGGTCGCCCGCCTCGGCGGCACGGCGCTGCAATTCGGTGTAAATCGTCTCGGGGCTGTCGTGGCGAACCGGCTGCGCGGTGTCACGGTCAAACAGCTGACCCAGGCGGGCGAACAGCAGCTTGAGGTGGTCGTTCAACTCGGTCATCGTGCCGACCGTCGATCGCGAGCTGCGCACCGGATTGGTCTGGTCGATCGCAATGGCCGGGGGCACACCTTCGACCTTGTCGACCGCGGGCTTGTCCATGCGGTCCAGGAACTGGCGGGCGTAAGCGCTGAAGGTCTCCACATAGCGCCGCTGGCCTTCGGCATACAGCGTGTCGAACACCAGGCTCGACTTGCCCGAGCCGCTCGGGCCGGTGACCACCGTCAGTTCACCGGTGCGGATGTCGATATCGAGGTTCTTGAGGTTGTGCTGGCGGGCGCCACGGATGCGGATCTGGCCTTGGGACATGTCGGGCTTTTCAGGTTAAGGCCAAACATTCTAGGGGGCCTTGCATGACGCCGTGAGACACCAAAACAAAGGCCACGCAATGCGTGGCCTTTGCAGGAGCCGGGCCTGTTCAGGCCTGATGGTGCCGTGTCACTTGGCGGCACTGGCGTCAGATGCCGGAGCCGCTGCGGCGCTGGCCGGGGCCGAGGCGTCGTGCGCCGGGCCATGGCTTTCGATGCCGTGCTTTTCACCACCCATATCGATGTCACCGCCTTGGCTGATCATGTACAGGGCTGCTGCAGCGAAAACGATGAAGCCGACGACCAATTTCCACATGTCTTATCTCCAGAAGTACAAAAACAAAAGGCCCTCCACGGAGGGAAGGCCTTGAATGTAGCACCCGAGTTCCCCCGGGTTGCTTACAGCGATCAGTCGCCGGCGTAGATGTCCACGTCTTTGGTTTCGCGGACAAACAGCAGACCGATCACGAAGGTGGCGGCAGCGATGATGATGGGGTACCACAGGCCGTAGTACATGTCACCGTTCTGGGCAACCATGGCGAAGGCAATGGTCGGCATCAGGCCACCGAACCAGCCGTTACCGATGTGATACGGCAGCGACATGGAGGTGTAACGGATGCGGGTCGGGAAGAGTTCGACCAGCATGGCGGCGATCGGGCCATAGACCATCGTCACGTACACCACCAGGATGGACAGGATGATGACGATCATGACCTTGTCCACCTTGGCCGGGTCGGCCTTGGCAGGGTAGCCGGCTTCGGTCAGGGCAGCGTCCACTTCCTTCTTGAAGGCAGCGATGGCAGCCACGCTGTCAGCGGTGAACTTGTGGTTTTCAACCTTGGCCACGGGCGCCACGATTTCCTTCTCGCCAATCTTGATCTTGGCGGGACCGGCTTCAGCAGCCACGGCGTTGCTGTAGCTCACCGACTTCTGGGCCAGGTAGCGCTTGGCGATGTCACAGGACTTGGTGAAGTCGATTTCGCGAGCCACCGGGTTGCCCTGGAAGGAGCAGTCACCGGCAGAGGCGGTCACCGTCACCGGCACGGTCTGCTGGGCCTTGGCCAGGTCAGGGTTGGCGGCCTGGGTCAGCATCTTGAACAGCGGGAAGTAGGTGACGATGGCCAGCAGCATGCCTGCCAGAATGATCGGCTTGCGGCCGATCTTGTCGGACAGGGAGCCGAAGATCACGAAAAAGGGCGTGCCGATCACCAGGGATGCAGCCACCAGGATGTTGGCGGTGGCGCCATCAACCTTGAGCACGCTGGTCAGGAAGAACAGCGCGTAGAACTGACCCGAGTACCAGACCACGGCCTGACCGGCCACCAGACCGAAGAGGGCCAGCAGCACGATTTTCAGGTTTTTCCACTGGCCGAAGGATTCAGCCAGAGGGGCCTTGGAGGTCTTGCCTTCAGACTTCATCTTCTGGAAGGCAGGCGATTCGTTCATCGTCATGCGGATCCAGACCGAGATGGCCAGCAGCAGGATGGACACGATGAACGGCACACGCCAGCCCCAGTCTGCGAAGGCAGCTTCACCGATGGCGGTACGGGTGCCCAGGATCACCATCAGCGACAGGAACAGGCCCAGCGTGGCTGTGGTCTGAATCCAGGCGGTGTAGGCGCCGCGCTTGCCGTGGGGGGCGTGTTCGGCCACGTAGGTGGCAGCACCGCCATATTCACCACCGAGGGCCAGGCCCTGCAGCATGCGCAGCGCGATCAGGATGACCGGAGCGGCCACGCCGATGCTGGCGTAGGTAGGCAGGATACCCACGATGAAGGTGGACAGACCCATGATCAGGATGGTCACCAGGAAGGTGTATTTGCGACCGATCATGTCGCCCAGACGACCGAACACCAGAGCGCCGAAGGGGCGCACGATGAAGCCAGCCGCGAAAGCCAGCAGGGCAAAAATGAACGCAGCGCTTGGATCCAGGCCAGCAAAGAATTGCTTGGCGATGATCGCTGCGAGCGAACCGTACAGATAGAAGTCGTACCACTCAAAGACGGTGCCCAGAGAAGAGGCAAAAATCACCTTCTTCTCTTCGGCCGTCATCGGACGGGGCGCGGTTGATGCCATAGATGCAGTCTCCAAAATAGGTTTCCGACACGGAAACGTGGGGCGGATTCTTGGCGCGAGCTCTGACCTTCTTCTGACAGCACGCCAACACAGACTGACAAATCAAGTACTAACCCGCGAGGTTTTTTTTACATCGCGAAAGTTGACGGTTTTACTCGGGAAATCCCTAGTCGGCAGCCCCCTCTTCGTCTGCAGAAAAAGAGCGCTAAGCTCGATCCATGCCAGACAACCACACCCGTCTCAGAAGCAAAGTGCGGCGATTGACTCTCGCCTGTTTGCTGCTGTGGCTGAGCGCAACCCTGGCTCCGGTGCTGGCCTCACGCTCTGGCTGGACACTGTGGGGATGGCCAGTGGACTTCTGGATGGCCGCACAGGGCTGCGTGCTGGTCTACCTCCTGATCGTCGGTGTGTACGCCTGGCTGGTGAACCACTGGGAACAACAGGCCGGCAGCCTCTCTTTCAGAACCCCGCCCGATCAGGATGTCTGACGACGGACTCCGACAGAAGTCATTGAAACCGCATGCCAGTCCGGGCCCGCAAACCACGGATCACCCAGCAGGTAGGCCCGCAGCATGGGCAAGGCGTCCTGCCCCCAAAACACCTTGTCGTCGACCACAAAGCTGGGCACACCGAACAGCCCGCGCTCGATGGCTTGCTGGGTGTTGGCCTGCAGGTCCTGCTTGACCGCTGCGCCGGCTGGATCGCGGCCCGGTTGCAGCCGGTCCGTCAACACCGCGAGGCGATCGGCATCGGCGGCATCTTCGCCACCGCACCAGACATGGCGGAACACCTGCTCGCAGATGTAGCGATTGGGTTCGCCACCGGCATCACAAGCCAAGGACAAACGCAGCAAGCCCAAGGGATTGAAGGGGTGCGCTGCAGGCAGTTTCAGTTCACAGCCTTGCTGGTGTGCCAGCCAGAGCACTTGCCTGTAGGTCCAGTCGCGCTTGGCAGGAATCTCTGCGGGACCCAGCTGCCCGTGGTGCTTGAGCATGGCGCCAAACAACACCGGCTTGTGCACCACCCGGTGACTGATGCCCTGCAGCGCTTTCGGCAGGCTGTGAAAAGCCAGCCAGGCATAGGGTGAGATGAAGTCCAGATAAAAGGTGATGGTTTTCATTCGGCGCTTTCAAGTGCAATGCGCTGCGCCAGACGCTCGGGCAGCTGCGCCCATACCGCCAGTTTGGCGGGGTTGTCCATGCGGCTCCAGGCGGCGATCTCGTCAAGCGTGCGCATGCAGCCTTCACACCAGCCGGTGGTCGGATGCATGATGCAGACCGACTGGCAGGGTGAGGGCACATGCGGGCCCTCGCCCGCCAGAGGCGCCATCTCGGCGATACGGCGCCAGCGTCGGTTGCTGATGGTGCGGGGATCCAGCGTCATGGTGACTCCACCACATCAACCACAGGAGCGCCCGTCAGATGCCTCAGGTCTTCAGGCGCGAGCCGGAACACGCCATGCGGGTGACCGGCTGCCGCCCAGATTTCTTCAAAGCGCCACAGGTCCTGGTCGAGCAAAGTCACCGACGGGTTCAGATGAGCCACAGGCGAAACACCACCGATGGTGAAGCCGGTTCTGGCCTTGACGAAATCGGCATCGGCTCGGCCCACTTTGCCCACCAGCGCCGAAACCTTTTTTTCATCCACACGGCGATCACCCGAGGTCACGACCAGAACAGCAGCGTCGTCTTCCTTGCGCCGGAAGATCACGCTCTTGGCGATCTGCCCCAGTTGCACTCCCAGACCGTCTGCAGCTTCCTGCGCGGTACGGGCGGCACCGTCCAGCATGATCGGTGCATGCGCATGCCCCGCCTGCTGCAAGGTCTGCGCCACCTTTTGCACGCCCTCGGGCAGGCAGCGGAGTTCTGCACCGCACATGATCAGGCCGCCCGTTTGTTGAGGACGGCGGTCGCGACGCGCGAATTGGGCTTGCGCCCCAGGTGCCCGCTGATGAAGACGCCCGCGTCGACCAGCTGGTCCAGATCGATGCCCGTCTCGATGCCCATGCCGCTCAGCAGATACACCACGTCTTCAGTGGCCACATTGCCGGTGGCGCCCTTGGCATAAGGGCAGCCCCCCAGCCCGGCCACCGAAGACTGGAAGTTCCACACCCCCATCTGCAACGCGGCCAGCGTGTTGGACAGCGCCTGGCCATAGGTGTCGTGGAAGTGGCCGCTGATGTGGTCGATGTCGTAATGCTGCAGCGTGGCCTCCAAGGCACGCTGCACCTTGAGCGGTGTGCCCACGCCAATCGTGTCGGCCACATCCACGCGCTGCACGCCGATCTGCTTCATCAAGCCCGCCAGGTAGGCGACGCGCTCGGGCGCGATCTCGCCTTCGTAGGGACAACCCACCGTACAGCTCATGGCACCGCGCACCGCGATGCCGGCAGCCAGCGCCGCCTCGACCACGGGGGCAAAGCGCTCGATGCTTTCGGCAATGGAGCAGTTGATGTTTTTCTGGCTGAAGGCCTCGCTGGCCGCACCGAAAACCACGATCTCGTCGGGCTGGTCCAGCACCGCCGACTCGTAGCCCTTGAGGTTGGGCGTGAGCACCGAATAGCGCACACCGCTCTGGCGGGTCATGCCCGACATCACCTGGTGGTTGTCGGCCATCTGCGGGACCCATTTGGGTGACACATAGCTGGTGACCTCGATTTCCTTCAGGCCTGCGGCCTGCAGACGGTGGACCAGCTCGATCTTGACCGCGGCGGGTACAGGCTGTTTTTCGTTTTGCAGACCGTCGCGCGGGCCGACATCAATGAGCTGGACTCTAGAAGGCAAAGACATGGTGCAGGCTTTCAATAACCGCGTTGGGGATCGACCACACCATGGATGGGTTCACCGCGCTGCAAGGCGAGGATCTTGCCGACGATCTGTGCGATGCTTTCATCGCGCAGGGTGCGGGCCGAAGTGTGGGGCGTGACGGTGATTTTCGGATGCCGCCAGAACGGGTGTTCTGCCGGAAGGGGTTCGGTGCGAAACACATCGAGCATGGCCCCGGCCAGGTGGTCTTCGTCGATCAAGGCGATCAGGTCTTGCTCGACCAGGTGGCGTCCACGTGCGACATTGATCAGGTAACCGCCACGCTGCAATCGCGAGAGTGTTTGGCGGTTCAGGATGTTTTCGGTCTCGGGCGTCAGCGGCATCAGGTTCACCAGGATGCGGGTCGCTTTCAAAAAGTCGTCCAGCTGGCCGGGCCCAGCGAAACAGCGCACGCCGTCGATCTGCCTGGCGCTGCGGCTGTAGCCGTTGACCGGGAAGTCAAACACCTGCAGCGCCTTGGCCACACGCTCGCCCAGCACGCCCAGGCCCATCACACCCACCGCAAAGTCGGCGCGGCTGCGTGGCTTGCGGTAAGACCATTTGCCAGCCTGCGTGTCGGCGTCGTAGCCATCGAATTCACGGAAGTGCCGGATGACAGCGTGGCAGACGTATTCCGCCATCTGCACCGACATGCCCGCATCGTCGAGCCGCACCACTTTCAACGCGGGGGGCAAGCGCAGCTGGAGCAGCGCATCCACACCAGCACCGATATTGAACAGGGCCTGCAGCCCTGTTTGCTCGTCCACGAACTGCTGGGGTGGCGCCCAGACGATGGCCAGATCGGCCGATGGCGCGCCCGGCGCCCAGGCCGATACACGCGCCTGTGGCAGCGCAGCCTGCACACCCTGTACCCAGGGCGCAGGGTCGAGTTTGTCAAAACAAATCGTGATGTTCATGGCTCGGATTGTGGCAGTCCACAGGTGCCACAGGCTGTCACATTCGGCCGCCGGGGCGGCCTCCAGCACAGCAGCCCTTGGGGCGCCCGCCTGCACACGAAACTTTCATGCCTGGCAGACCCAATCCTCTCAAGCCGCCTGGAGCTTGAGCAACTCCGCGCCTTCGGTGACCTGATCGCCGGGGGCGTACAGCAGCTCGGCCACGGTGCCATCGTGCGGCGCAGCAATGGTGTGCTCCATCTTCATGGCCTCCATCACCGCCAGCGGCTGCCCGGCCTTGACCTTGTCGCCTGCCTTGACGGCAAAGGACACCACCTTGCCCGGCATGGGCGCAGTCAGGCGCCCGCCTTCGGCCGCCGCCTCACCGGCGTGGGCCAGCGGATCCAGCAGGCCGATGCGTGTGGCGCCGCGTGGGGTGAAGACATGCGCCACCTCGCCCTGCCAGTGCAGGGTGCTGTGCAGGCGTTCGGCATGCTGCACCCACAGGCCATCGCCCTGGACAGTGAAGCTCAGCGGCGCAGCAGCGCCTTCACCCACTTGCAGGGTCAGGCCGCTGCGGTCATAGGTCAGTTCGGCCTGCAGGGTTTCGCCGGCATAGTCGAGCTCGAAGCGGCGACGCGTGGTGCCGTGCGACTGAAAACCGTCGCGTGCGCTGAAGGGGTCCTCACCTGCCAGAGCCTGCTCGGCGGCCATCGTGTGCGCGACCACGGCCGCGGCAGCCGCCTGCACACCCACAGGGTCCTGCTTGAACAGCACAGCCTCTTCGCGCTGGATGAGTGCGGTGTCGAGCTTGGCGGTGGCAAACGAATCGCTGCGGACCACATGGCGCAGGAACTGCACATTGGTGTTCAGGCCCACGATGTGCGTCTGCGCCAGGGCGGCATCGAGTCGGGCCAACGCCTGTTCGCGCGTGTCGCCGTGCACGATGAGCTTGGCCACCATCGAGTCGTAGAAGGGGCTGATGGTGTCGCCTTCGCGCACGCCGTCATCGAAACGGACGTCTCCTCTTTCAAAGCTCACGGCTTGTGGCTTACGGTACACCTGCAAGGTGCCGGTGGCGGGCAAAAAGTTGTTGTCCGGGTTCTCGGCGCAGATGCGCGCCTCGATCGCGTGGCCGTGCATGCGGATCTCGTCCTGCTGCAGCGGCAGCGGCTCGCCGCTGGCCACGCGCAGCTGCCACTCGACCAGGTCGAGGCCAGTGATGGCTTCGGTCACCGGGTGCTCCACCTGCAGGCGGGTGTTCATCTCCATGAAATAAAAGCGCATGGACTCGGGCTGGTCATACGCCGCCTGCTCGACGATGAACTCCACCGTACCGGCGCCCACGTAGTTGACGGCCTTGGCGGCGGCGACAGCGGCCAGACCCATCTGCTGGCGCAGCTCGGGCGTCATGCCCGGGGCCGGGGCTTCTTCGAGCACCTTCTGGTGGCGGCGCTGCACCGAACAGTCGCGCTCGAACAGGTAGACGCAATTGCCCTGTGTATCGCCAAACACCTGGATCTCGATGTGGCGCGGGCGCTGCACGTACTTTTCAATCAGCACCGCATCGCTGCCAAAGCTGTTGATGGCTTCGCGTTTGCACGACTCGAGCGCGGCCATGAAGTCGGCC
>Ga0255207_1000122_pt1 | contig 19737 bp, 2 predicted proteins | sample Miss_Miss_RepA_8_2_FD_183043 | JGI IMG/M metagenome (GOLD analysis project Ga0255207, IMG submission 183043) | Freshwater microbial communities from Mississippi River, Louisiana, United States - Miss_Miss_RepA_8d | ecosystem: Environmental > Aquatic > Freshwater > River | place: USA: Louisiana... | reverse complement strand
TTACAGTATACAGATGATAATACTGGTGTGATTTACAAATACACCAATGGGACCGCAAATTCAGGGCTTGTGTTTTCTGGAGTGAATGCTTCAGGAAATGTAAGTTTATTATCTACATTTTCAGTTAATTCTGTAACATATTCAGTTAAAATAATAGGTGGTACTGCTTTTACAAATAATACTAATTTAACAGGCATTACAATTCCAACTTCTATACATACTATTCAGGCTAGTGCATTTTCAGGTTGTACTAATCTAACATCAATTACAATTCCTAGTTCAGTAACTAGTGTAGGTAATTTAGCATTTAGTGGTTGTTCTAGTTTGGAAACTATTGTTACAAATACTTATATATCTAATTTTTCATCAGTTTTTAATAATGTTAATCCATCAGGACTAGCAGTTACATTTAATTATGCTAATGTTATACCTGGTGGTGCTTGCCAAAATAAAACTAATTTATCTACTGTTACAATTGGTTCTAGTATTACTGCTATTAATAATTCAGCATTTTCCGGTTGTACCGGAATAACAAGTGTAACAATACCTAGTTCAGTAACAGCTATTAGTACTAGTGCATTTTATAATTGTGTTAGTTTATCTAGTGTAACAATTGGTTCAAATGTTACAAATATTGGGGACAGTGCTTTTCAAAACTGTTCTGGATTAATAAGTATTACAATTCCAAGTTCTGTAACAAGCATAGGTGCTAGTGCTTTCCAATCATGTACTAAATTATCAACTATAACAATTCCTAGTTCAGTAATAGGAGTAGGTGATTTAGCATTTGATGGTTGTTCTAAATTAGCAACAATTGTTACTAACGCATATATATATAATTTTTCTACAGTTTTTTCAAATGTTAACCCTATAGGACTAGCAGTTACATTTGATTATACTGATGCTATACCAGATAGTGCTTGTATAAATAAAACAAATTTATCTAGTGTCACAATTGGTTCTAGTATTACAAGTATTGGTGGTGCAACATTTTCTGGTTGTAGTGGACTAACTAGTATAACAATTCCTAGTTCTGTTATAAGTATTGGTGATTCAGCATTTTATAGTTGCACAGGTTTAACAAGTATTACAATTCCTAGTTCAGTAACAAATATTGGCGCTAATACATTTCAATACTGTTCTAGTTTAACAAGTATTACAATTCCTAGTTCAGTAACAAGTATTGGTGATTCAGCATTTTCTGATTGTACTGGTATAACAAATGTTATTTTAAATAGTGGTTCAGGTACTACTATTATTAATAGTATAAATAATGCTAATCTTCATATAACATTTGATTATACTGGTGTAATACCTGTTTATATTTGCCAAAATAAAACTAATTTATCTAGTATTACAATTGGATCAAGTATTACTAGTATTTATGATGGTGCATTTGCCGGTTGTACAGGAATAACAAGTGTAACAATTCCTAGTTCAGTAACAGGTATTAGTCAATATGCATTTTCTGGTTGTACTGGTTTAACAAGTATTACTATACCTAGTTCTGTTACAGGTGTAGGTGATGGCGCATTTAGTGGTTGCTCTAATTTGGCAACAATTGTAGCTAATACATTTATATCCAATTTTTCATCCGTTTTTTCAGGTGTTAATCCATTAGGACTAGCAGTTACATTTAATTATGCTAATTTTATACCAGGACATGCTTGTCAAAATAAAACTAATTTATCTACTGTTACAATAGGTTCTAGTATTACTGGTATTGGTGGTTCAGCATTTTCTGGTTGTACTGGAATAACTAGTATAACAATTCCTAGTTCGGTAACATCTATTGTAGATAATGCTTTTCAAAATTGTACTGGACTAACTAGTATTACAATTCCTAGTTCAGTAACAAGTATTGGAAATGAAACATTTTCTGGTTGTACAGGAATAACTAGTATTACTATACCTAGTTCTGTTACAAGTGTAGGTCATAACGCATTTAATAGTTGTTCTAGTTTGGCAACTATTGTTACAAATACTGATATATCTAATTTTTCATCAGTTTTTTCAGATGTTAATCCAGTAGGATTAGATATAACATTTGATTATGCTGGAGTAATACCCAATGGTGCTTGTCAAAATAAAACTAATTTATCTAGTATTACAATTGGATCAAGTATTACTAGTATTTATGATGCCGCATTTGCCGGTTGTACAGGAATAACAAGCGTAACAATTCCTAGTTCTGTAACAGGTATTGGTGGTTCAGCATTTTCTGGTTGTACAGGAATAACAAGTATTACTATACCTAGTTCTGTTACAAGTGTAGGTGATAATGCATTTAATGGTTGCTCTAATTTGGCAACAATTGTAGCTAATACATATATATCCAATTTTTCATCCGTTTTTTATAATGTTAATCCAGTAGGACTAGTAGTTACATTTAATTATGCTAATGTTATACCTAATAGTGCTTGTAGTGGTAAAACAAATTTATCTACCGTTACAATAGGTTCTAGTATTACTGCTATTAATGATGCAGCATTTTTTGGTTGTACTGGACTAACTAGTATAATAATTCCTAGTTCAGTAACATTTATTGGTAATAGCGCATTTAATGGTTGCACAGGAATAACTAGTATAACAATTCCTAGTTCAGTAACAGTTATTGGTGATAGCGCATTTAGTGGTTGCACAGGATTAACAAACATTATTTTAAATGCCCTTTTAGATAATTTTTCTACAGTATTTGATGGTATAAATAATGCTAATCTTCATATAACATTTGATTATACTGGCAGTATTCCAGATAGTGCTTGTATTAATAAAACTGGTATAACTAGTATTACAATTGGATCAAATATTACAAGTATTGGGGCTAATTCATTTTCCGGTTGCACAGGAATAACAAGTGTAACAATTCCTAGTTCTGTAACAAGTATTGGTATTAGTGCATTTTCTAATTGTACAGAAATAATAAGTATTACAATTCCTAGTTCTGTAATAAGTATTGGTAATAGTGCATTTAATGGTTGCTCTAAATTAGCAACAATTATAGCTAATACTTACATATCTAATTTTTCATCAGTTTTTTCAGGTGTTAATCCGGTAGGATTATCAATTACATTTGATTATGCTGATGTTATACCTGATAGTGCTTGTTCTAGTAAAACTAATTTATCTAGTGTTACAATTGGTTCTAGTATTACAAGTATTAATTATGCATCGTTTTCCGGTTGTACTAGTTTAACTAGTATTACAATTCCTAGCTCAGTAACAAGTATTGATAATACTGCATTTTCTAGTTGCACTAGTTTAGCAACAATTGTTACAAATAGTTATATATCAAATTTCGCAACAGTTTTTTCAAGTGCTAATCCAACTGGGTTATCTATTACATTTAATTATACTAATGTGATCCCAGATAATTCTTGTAAGAACAAAACTAATTTATCAAGTATTACAATTGGTTCAAATATTACTGGTATTGGTGTTAGTGCGTTCCAATCATGTAGTGGAATAACTAGTATAACAATTCCCAGTTCTGTTACAAGTATTGGTGCTAGTGCATTTAAAGATTGTTTAGAAATAACTAGTATAACAATTCCCAGTTCTGTTACAAGTATTGGTGCTAGTGCTTTTCAGAACTGTTATAAAATAACATCAAGTATATCAATTCCTAGTTCAATAACAATTATTAGTGAAAGTACTTTCCAAAATTGTACTGGAATACCTAGTATAACAATGTCTAGTTCAGGTATAACTAGTATTGGAAATAGTGCCTTTCAAAATTGTTTAGGAATATCAAGTATAACAATTCCTAGTACAGTAACCAGTATTGGTGTAAGTGCTTTTCAAAACTGTTCTAAAATAACAAGTATAACAATTCCCAGTTCTGTTACAAGTATTGGTGCCAGTGCTTTTCAAAATTGCTATGGAATAACTGGTGTAACAATTCCTAGTACAGTAACTAGTGTGGGTAATTTGGCATTTAATAATTGCTTTGGTATAACTTCAATTGTTACTAATTTTAATATTACAAATTTTTCATCTGTTTTTTCAGCTGTTAACTCAGTAGGACTAGCAGTTACATTTAATTATACTGGATCAATACCAGCAAGTGCTTGTATAAATAAAACAAATTTATCCAGTGTTACAATTGGTTCAAATATTACAAGTATTAGTCAAAATGCATTTTATGGTTGTACAAATTTATCAAGTATAACAATACCAAGTTCAGTAACAAGTATTGGTGATGGTGCATTTTATATTTGTCGTAATTTAGCAAGTCTAACAATTCCATCTTCAGTAACAAGTATTGGAATTAGTTCATTTTATAATTGTAGTAGTTTGACTAGTATAACAATACCAAGTTCAGTAACTAGTGTAGGTAATTTAGCATTTGACAGTTGTTCTAGTTTAGCAACTATTGTTACAAATACTAATATAACTAATTTTGCATCAGTTTTTTCAGGTGTTAATACAGTAGGATTAGCTATAACATTTAATTATTCTGGTGCAATACCTGCTAATGTTTGTCAAAATAAAACAAAATTATCTAGTGTCACAATTGGTTCAAATATTACTAGTATTGGTGCTAGTGCGTTCCAATCATGTATTAATTTAACTAGTATAACAATTCCCAGTTCTGTTACAACAGTTGGTAATTTAGCTTTTGATAGTTGTTATAGTTTAGCAACAATTATTACAAATACTAATATAACTAATTTTACATCAGTTTTTTCAAATGTAAATCCAATAGGGCTAGCTGTTACATTTAATTATACTGGAGCAATACCCGCAAATGTTTTTCAAAATAGAAATAATTTATCTAGAGTTACAATTGGTTCAAATATTACTAGTATTGGTGCTAGTGCTTTTCGAAATTGTACTAGTCTAGAATCAATAACAATTCCTAGTTCTGTTACAAGTGTAGGTGATAATGCATTTAATGGTTGTTCTAATTTAGCAACTATTGTTACAAATACTAATATAACTAATTTTTCATCCGTTTTTAATAATGTTAATCCACTAGGACTTGCTGTTACATTTAATTATACTGGAGCAATATCAGCAAGTGCTTGTCAAAATAAAACTAATTTATCTAGTGTTACAATTGGTTCAAATATTACAAGTATTGGTGACTATGTATTCACCAGTTGTACTGGACTAACTAGTATAACAATTCCTAGTTCAGTAACTACTATTGGTATTAATGCTTTTGCCAGTTGTACTGGACTAACTAGTATAACAATTCCTAGTTCAGTAACTACTATTGGTGGTTCAGCTTTTGCCAGTTGTACTGGAATAACTAGTATAACAATTCCTAGTTCAGTAACAAGTATAGGTAATAATTCATTTGATAATTGTTCTAATTTAGCAACTATTGTTACAAATACTTACATATCAAATTTTTCATTGGTTTTTTCAAATATGAATCCAGTAGGATTAGCTGTAACATTTAATTATACTGGAGTAATACCCAATAGTGCTTGTCAAAATAAAACTAATTTATCTAGTGTTACAATTGGTTCAAATATTACAAGTATTGGTGATAATGCTTTTCAAAATTGTATAAGAATAACAAGTATAACAATTCCTAGTTTAGTAACAAGTATTGGCATAAGTGCTTTTTCTGGTTGTAAAAGAATTACAAGTATAACCATACCTAGTTCAGTAACCGCTATTAGTGCTAGTGCTTTTGCCAGTTGTACTGGAATAACTAGTATAACAATTCCTAGTTCAGTAACAACTATTGGAGATAGTGCTTTTGATAGTTGTTCTGGATTAGCAACTATTGTTACAAATACTGATATTTCTAATTTTTCATCAGTTTTTAATAATGTTAATCCATCAGGATTAGCGGTAACATTTAATTATACTGGAGCAATACCAGATAATGCTTGTATAAATAAAACAAATTTATCTAGTGTCATAATTGGTTCAAATATTACAAGTATTGGTGCTAATGCTTTTGAAAATTGTACAAGAATAACAAGTGTAACAATTCCTAGTTTAGTAACAAGTATTGGCATAAGTGCTTTTGCCGGTTGCACAGGTTTAACATCTATAACAATTCCTAGTTCTGTTACAAGTGTAGGTCATAACGCATTTAATGGTTGTTCTAATTTAGCAACTATTGTTACAAATACTTATATTTCTAATTTTGGACCAGTTTTTTCAAATGTTAACCCAATAGGTCTAGATATAACATTTGATTATACAGGAGTAATTCCAAATAGTGCATGTTTTTATAGAACAAATTTATCTAGTGTTACAATTGGATCAAGTATTACTAGTATTGAAGATTCTGCTTTTTTAGGTTGTACATCTTTAACAAGTATTACTATTCCAAGTTCAGTAACAAGTATTTATTTTAATGCATTTTCTGATTGCAAAGGATTAACAAACATTATTTTAAATGCCTTTTTAGATAATTTTTCTACAGTATTTAATAATATAAATAATGCTAATCTTCACATAACATTTGATTATACAGGAGAAATACCAGTAGGTGCTTGTAGTAATAAAACAAATTTATCTAGTGTTACAATTGGTTCTAATATTACAAGTATTGGTAGTAATGCGTTTGCATCATGTATTAATTTAGAGAGTATAACAATTCCTAGTTCAGTAACAAGTATTAGTGATGCTGCCTTTGTTGGTTGTTCTGGAATAACAAGTGTAACAATTCCAAGTTCAGTAACTGCTATTGGTAGTGGTGCTTTTGATACATGTATTAATTTAAAGAGTATAATAATTCCTAATTCTGTTACAAGTGTAGGAAATGGTGCGTTTAGTGGTTGTTCTAGTTTAGTAAATATTGTTATAAATACTTATATTTCTAATTTTTCATCAGTTTTTAATAATGTTAATCCAGCAGGATTACAAATTATATTTAATTATGATGGTACAATACCTGATGGTGCTTGTGTTGGAATGAGTAACTTATCTAGTGTTACTATTGGTGAAAATATTACAAGTATTGGTTCTGGTACTTTTGCTAGTTGTACTGGAATAATTCAATTTGTAGCTGATACTAATAATACATATTATTCATCAGATAATTATGGATTATTATTTAATAAAAATAATACAACATTAATACAATATCCTTATGCTAGTAGTATTAGTTCTTATAAAATTCCTAGTTCAGTTACAACATTTTCTGATAGTGTAATAATAGATAATGGATTATTGGAAAATATTTATTTTACAAGTAATATACCAACTTTTTATGATGGATTTTATACTGGCTCTATTACTGCATATTATGTTAATGGAGTTGATAATATATCAAATCTAACTATATTTCAAAATTCAATAGGTTTAACACAGCAAGAAATGAATGATATAGTTATTCCAGTTTTTACAATACAACCAGCTCCTGTTATTACTAGTGTAACTGGTGTTAATAGTACTGCTACAATTTATTTCAGCCAAGTTATAAATAATTCATCCTCAATTACTAATTATGCTTATAGTACAGATGGAACTAATTTCACTAATCTATCGCCATCAGATACAACTTCTCCTTTAGTAATAACTGGATTAACAAATGGATCAACTTATTCATTTACTATTAAAGCATATAATGGACTATATAGTAATTCATCTAATACAAAGACTGGTATATTAATAAATTATCCTATTTCAGCCCCTATTATTACTAGTGTAACTGGTTCTAATGGTACTGCTACAATTAATTTTACTCAAGATGTTAATACTTCTTCTAATATTACTAATTATGCTTACAGTACAGATGGAACTAATTTTACTGATCTATCGCCATCAGATATAACTAGCCCTTTAATAATAACAGGATTAACAAATGGATCAACTTATTCATTTAATATTAAAGCATATAATGGAGTATATAGTAGTTCATCAAATACATACCCTAATGTATTTATAAATTATCCCCAATTAGCACCTACTATTACTAGTGTAACTGGTTCTAATGGCACTGCTACAATTAATTTTACTCAAGATGTTAATAGTTCTTTTGCTATTACTAATTATGCTTATAGTACAGATGGAACAACTTTTACAGATTTATCACCATCTGATATTACTAGTCCTTTAGTAGTAACTGGATTAACAAATGGATCAACTTATTCATTCACAATTAAAGCATATAATGGTCTATATAGCGAGTTATCTAATACAAAGACTGGTATATTTATAAATTATCCTAGTCCAGCCCCTGTTATTACTAGTGTAACTGGCTCTAATGGTACAGCTACAATTAATTTTACTCAGACCACAAATGGTTCATCTGATATTAGTAATTATGCTTACAGCTTAGATGAAATTAATTTTACAGATTTATCTCCATCTGATATTACTAGTCCTTTAGTAGTAACTGGATTAACAAATGGATCAACTTATTCATTTACAATTAGAGCATATAATGGACTATACAGCATGTCATCTAATATAATGACTGGTATATTTATAAATTATCCTCGTCCAGCTCCTGTTATTACTACAGTAATTGGTGCTAATGGTACTGCTACAATTAATTTTACTCAAGATGTTAATACTTCTTCCGCTATTACTAATTATGCTTACAGTACAGATGGAACTAATTTTACTGATCTATCGCCATCAGATATAACTAACCCTTTAATAATAAATGGATTAACAAATGGTTCAACTTATTCATTTACAATTAGAGCATATAATGGATTATATAGTAGTTCATCAAATACAAAGACTGGTATATTTATAAATTTTCCTCGTCCAGCACCAGTAATTACTAGCGTAACTGCTATTAATGGTACTGCTACAATTAATTTTACACAGACAACAAATACTTCATCTGCTATTACTAATTATGCATACAGCTTAGATGAAACAAATTTTATTGATTTTTATCCAGTTGATACAACTAGTCCTTTAATAATAAATGGATTAACAAATGGTTCAACTTATTCATTTACAATTAAAGCATATAATGGACTATATAGTAGTTCATCAAATACAGTATCTAATATATTAATTGATCAACCTTGCCCAGCCCCTACTATTACTAGTATAACTGGCACTAATGGAACTGCTACAATTAATTTTACTCAGACAACAAATAATTCATCTGCTATTACTAATTATGCTTATAGCTTAGATGGAACTAATTTTACAAATTTATCTCCATCTGATATTACTAGTCCTTTAACAATAACTGGATTAACAAATGGTTTAACTTATTCATTTACAATTAGAGCATATAATGGTGTATATAGTAATTCATCAAATACAATAAATGATGTTTTAATAAATTTTACTCAACCTGCTCCTAATATTACTAGTGTAAATGCTGTAAATGGTACTGCTACAATTAGTTTTACTCAAACTACAAATGCTTCTCCAACTATCACTAATTATGCTTATAGTTTAGATGGAACAAATTTTATAGATTTTATACCATCAACAATTACAAGTCCTTTAATAATAACTGGATTAACAAATGGAATAAGATATTCATTTGCTATTAAAGCATATAATGGGTTATATTCTAGTAGTTCTAGTATTATAGAAACAAATGTTAACTATCAACAACCATCTCCTGTTATAACTAGTGTTGTTGGTGCTAATGGAACTGCTACAATTAATTTTACTCAAGAAACAAATAGCGCAAATAATATTAGTAATTATGCATACAGTATAAATGGTGTAACATTTACTGATCTATCACCATCAGATATAACTAGTCCTTTAGTAATAAATGGATTAACAAATGGTTCAACTTATTCATTTATAATTAAAGCATACAATGGACTATATAGTAATTCATCTAATACATACTCTAATGTATTTATAAATTATCCCCAATTAACACCTACTATTACTAGTGTAACTGGTTCTAATGGTACTGCTACAATTAATTTTACTCAAATAACTAATAGTTCATCTGCTATAACTAATTATGCTTACAGTATAGATGGAACTAATTTTACAGATTTATCACCATCTGATACAACTAGTCCTTTAGTAGTAACTGGATTAACAAATGGTTCAACTTATTCATTTACAATTAAAGCATATAATGGAATATATAGTGGTTCATCAAATACATATTCTGATATATTTATAAATTATCCTAGTCCAGCTCCTGTTATTACTAGTGTAACTGGTGCTAATGGCAGTGCTACAGTTTATTTTACTCAAGCAACAAATAGTTCAGCTAGCATTACTAATTATGCTTATAGTACAGATGGAACTAATTTTACTGATTTATCTCCATCAGATGCAACTTCTCCTTTAGTGATAACAGGATTAACAAATGGTTTAACTTATTCTATTACAATCAGAGCATATAATGGACTATATAGTAATTCATCAAATACAATATCTAGTGTATTTATAAATTATCCTAGTCCAGCTCCTGTTATTACTAGTGTAACTGGTGCTAATGAAACTGCTACAATTAATTTTACTCAGACTACAAATGGTTCAGCTAGTATTACTAATTATGCTTACAGCATAGATGGAACTAATTTTACTGATTTATCTCCATCACAAGCTAGTACTCCTTTAATAATAACAGGATTAACAAATGGTTCAACTTATTCATTTACAATTAGAGCATATAATGGATTATATAGTAGTTCATCAAATATAAAGACTGGTATATTTATAAATTATCCTCAACCAGCTCCTGATATTACTAGTATAACTGGTGAAAATACAACAGCTATAGTTAATTTTACTCAGACTACAAATGGATCATCTTCTATTACTAATTATGCATACAGCTTAGATGGTACTAATTTTACAGATTTATCTCCGTCTGATGCTACTAGTCCTTTAGTAATAACTGGATTAACAAATGGTTCAACTTATTCTATTACAATTAGAGCATATAATGGAGTATATAGTAATTCATCAAATACAGTATCAAATATATTTATAAATTATACACCAGATAAACCAACAAATTTAAGTGCTGAAGTATATGTATTTGATAAATATGCTGTAATTAATTTATTACAACCAAATAATGGTTCATTGGCAGTAAATAATTATGCTTATTCATTAAGTACAAATGGAACAACTTATTCTTCATTTTCAACTTCAAATTTAACAGTTATTTCATCAACTCAAATAGTTATTAGTCAATTAATATCAAGTCCAGTATATTATTTTAAACTAAAAGCATATAATGGTTTATATAGTGCTGAAACAAGTCCAGTATTAGCTACTAATCTTTTTGCTCCGGCAGCGCCAATTGATTTAAATGCTACGGCATTAGGCCAAACTGTTAGAATTAATTTTACACAACAAGATAATGGTTCCTCAACTATAACTACATATAGTTATGCTTATAGTACAGATGGTGGAATAACTTATTCATCATTTACAACTTCTGGATTGACAAAATTATCATCAACAAGTGTGTCAATTTCTAATTTAAATAATGGACTAACATATTATTTTAAATTAAAATCATATAATGGTATATATAGTACTTCATTAGGAGCATCTAATAGTGTTTTTATAAATTATCCTAAACCAGCTCCTTATATTACAGATATTGTTCCAAGTGGAAATGGTGATATGCTAATTTATTTTACACAATCTCAAAATAATTCAAATTCAATAATTAATTATAGTTATAGTACAGCAAATACAATTACAAATAATACTTTATTTACTAATTTTCCTCTTAAGAATGGATTAATACAAAAAACTAGTCCTTTAATATTAACTGGATTAACAAAAGGTATTTCATATAATTTTACAATAAAAGCAAATAATGGTTTTAATAGTGATGCATCTAATAGTGTATATAAACTTGTTAACTATTCTCCTCCTGCTCCAGTTATAACTAGCTTTAGTGGTATTAATGGTACTGCTACAATTAATTTTACTCAAACAACAAATGGCTCATTAGCAATAACTAATTATGCTTATAGTACAGATGGAACTAATTTTACATTTTTAAGCCCAGCAAATGCTAGTAGTCCTTTAACAATAAGTGGATTAACAAATAGTTTAACTTATTCATTTAAAATAAAATCGTTTAACGGAGTTTTAAGTGATGAATCAGAACCGGTATCTATTTTTATAAATTATCCTAAACCAGCCCCTGTTATTACAAGTATAATAGGTGCAAATAATTCTGCTTTAATTTATTTTACCCAATCTACAAATAATTCAAATGACATAATTAATTATTCTTACAGTATAAATGGAGGAAATTTTGTAGAATTATCTCCTAGTAGAATTACAAGTCCATTAACTATAAATAATCTAATAAACGGTGAAATTTATTCTTTTAGAATTAGAGCATATAATGGTATAAATAGTGAATCATCTAATACAGTATCTAAACTCATAAATTACTCACAATATGCGCCATATATTACAAATATTAGTATATCAAATGGAACTGCTGCAGTATACTTTACACAAAATCAATATTCTAATTCAGAAGCAATAACTAAATATTTTTATACTACAGATGAGGTTATTACAAATAATACAGTATTTACTGAAGTACCCTTTTATAATAATCAATCTCAATTAACTTCTCCTTTGTATATATCAAATCTTGAAATTGGTAAAAATATTACATTTAGACTTAAATCATTTAATGGTTTATATAGTATTAATTCAAATGCTGTAACAAGTTTATCTAACGGACCTCAATTACCTCCATCTATTTTAAATGCTGTTGGTGAAAATGGTACAGCTACTATTGAGTTTACACAAAATTTAAATACATCTCTAGCACCTATTTTATATTATACTTATTCTATAGATAGTGTAATTACAAATAATACAGTTTTTAATAAATTACCTCTTATTAATGGTTCTGAACAGCTTATTAGTCCATTTAAAATATCTGGATTAACTAATGGAGAAACTTATTCATTTACATTTAAATCATATAATGGAATAACTAGTGAGACACAAGAAACAATTAATAATATACAAATGAATTATTCACAGCCAGCGCCAAATATTACAAGTGTAGTTGGTAATGGTCGAGGTGTTGCTACAATTTCATTTACACAATCATTAAATCAATCTAATGCTATACAAAATTATTATTATAGTACTGATGGTAGTAATTGGACATTTTTTGATCCATTACAAAATACTAGTCCTTTAATTATTGATGGTCTAGATGATGTTGATAACTATAATTTTACTTTAAGATCATTTAATGGAATTATTAGTGAAAATTCAAATACAGTTGAAAATGTTCCAATTAATTTTCCTACTCCATTAGCTCCAGTTATTAATAGTATTGAAGGAACCTTAGGTAATACAATTATTAATTTTACACAAGATATTTCTGGAATAACAACAAGTATAACTAAATATGCTTATAGTACAGATACTGCTAATAATAAAACTTTTACTGATGTTAGTCTATCACAAACTCCAGGTAAATTAAATATTTCAGGAATATCGGTAAATCCAGTTTCTATTACTATTAGAGCATTTAATGGCGTATATAGTTCTAATTCTAACACAGTAACATATGTTATACCTAGTATTGATAGTGCTACTAATAATACAGTAAGAATAAGACAACTAAATTCTTCTTCAGCTGTTCAATATACTATTGATAGCGGTACATCATGGAATAATATTAGTTGGCCATTTATTATTGGAAATAAAAATTCGTCTACTACAAATTTATTAGTAAATATTGAAACAAGTTTAACTCTATCTACTTTATTAAGTAGTACTGACTTTTTTATAATAGGTAATAATAATATAACAATTAATGGTAATAATAATATTGTAACAATTAATAATTTTCCTAATTTTTCTGGTTTAATACAAAATGGAACAGTCAGCACTAATGGATTTAATAATATAACTATTACTGGAATAACTATTAATACATCTGGAACTACCACTTTAGCTAGTGGGCATGGATGGATTTGTAAATCATATTTTGGAAAGGGAACTACAAATAATTTAATACAAACTTGTTCAAGTAATGGTCAAATATCAAGTAATTCTGGTGGAATTTCTGGACAATATACTGCTATTAATTCAACAAATTTTAATATTCAATTCTGTAGTGCTAGTGGTAATATTATGACTGATGCATTAGGAAGTGGTGCTGGAGGTATAATTGGTAGTATGTGTGGCACTAAGTCATCATTATTTATTATTAATAATTGTACTTATAGTGGAGCAATAAATGGTTTTGGTAGTGGTGGCATTATTGGTTCATCATGTAGTAATATTAAAATAACTAATTGTTCAACTAGTGGTATTATTAAAGGTGGTGGAATTGCCGGAACATCAACTGGTGTTGTTACTAATGTAAATTCAGGTTTAGTTGAAATAATTGATTGTTTTAGTAGTGGAGCTATAGGTAGTACTGGTACTACAGATGTTGGATTAGCTTCCTTTGCTGGTGGAATTGTAGCAGATTATGCTGTCTCAGTAACTATAACAAGATGTTATAGCTTAGGTAGTATTGGAGGAATTGGAAAGAATGCATGTGGTGGTATTATTGGTGCTTTTGCTGGAATTAATGGTGGAAGTATTGATATCACTTCTTGTTTTACTTGTGGAAATATCTATGATAATTGTGGAGGTATAGCTGCCCAACAATTTGGTAAAAATGCATATAGAGGATGTGGTATTTTTGATAGTTATACTATGGGTGATATTGGTGATAATGCTGGTGGTATTGTTGGACCTGACTTAGGTTATGGAACACTATATATTGTAAGAATAAATCGCTGTTATTCTTTAGGCTCATTAGCAACAGCTAAAAGTGGAGGTATTCTTGCTACAACAACTTGTGAATATACACAAACTAAACAAACAGTAGATATTAGTAGATGTTATGTTATGGGCACACCTGTTAAGTCTTATTTAGGATTTCCTATTAATAATAATAGTTCTATAATAGGTTTTGGGTCAACATTACCAGCAAAACAAAATAATATTCCGACTATTATATATAGTATAAGCTATAATAATGATTTGTTATTAAATTTTGCCGCTGGTACAATAACACAAAGTAATACAATTGTAGGATTTAATACTTATACTTGGTATATGTATAAATTAGGAAAACCACCAAGACTAACAAAAGGTTTATATTTATTTAATTCTAATATAAAATTAGCAACAACACCTAATAAGATTTCATTATTAGGTTTTACTGTAAATCAATTAACATTAGGAACTATTGGTGGATATAATTTGACTGATATACAATATTTTGGATTTACAAAGGCTGAATTTATTGCGGCTGGTTGGGATGAAGTTTATTATTTACTTGATGCAGATTATTCATTATATAATTTAAGAAATGCAGGATATACTGCTAGTGAATTAGTAGCAAATATTCAAGATATTTCAATACTTGATTTAAGAGAGGCTGGATACACACCGCTTGAATTGAAAACAGCTGGATATAGAGTAAGTGATATTAAAATAGCTGGTTATAGTGTAGCTGAAATGAAATCAGCATTTACAATATATGAATTAAAACAAGTTGGATTTCATGCAGGTGATATGAGATTAGGAGGAATTTCAGCAGCAACACTAATTCTAAATTATGGATATTCCCCTGAAGAATTCAAAGGATCAGGATATTCAGCTGCGGATTTAACTACAAGAGTATTCACATATGAAAATGGTGTTTTAACAAATAAAGGATTTTTATATGATGAAATGATAGCTGCTGGGTATTCTCCAGCAGTATTAACTTTAAATTTTAATCCTTCAAGTACAGATAAAATTGGTTTACTTTGGGCTAGAGGTGTTCCTATTGATCAAATACCTAAAGAAACAGTAATTACTAATATTACTACTACTGGATATACTCCTAATGATTTTCTAAAAGTAGGATGGACTAAAAAACAAGTATCAACCTTTGGATATTCAGCAGCTACATTAAAATCTGCTGGGTTTAATCCATCTGATTTAAAAACAGCTGGATATTCTGATACAGATATTTTAGCAGCTGGTTTTACACAAACAGAACTTAATAGAGCAATTATTTTGACATCTCAACCATCACCTAGAATTACTAATGTTATAACTGGAAATAAATCTATTTTAATAGAATTTATACAATTAGATACAAATACATCTCCAGATATTACTAGTTATGCTTATAGTCTTGATGGAGAAGACTGGACATTTATAACTCCATTTTCAAAACAAAGTCCTATAATTATTAATGATGTTGAAATTCCTGCTCCAGGTGCTAGTTTCTATATATCATCATATAATGGAACATTCAGTAGTTCAAATGCAGTTTGTATAATAATAGATGTACCATATAAACCGGTTAAATCTGGTGTAGGGTCAAATGTTTGGGGAAAATCATATAAAGATACTTGGCAAAAGGCAACAGGGCTATCATATCCAAAACAAGACCCCTTGGCATTTTTAATAAATAAATCTGTCGAGGCATATAATGATTATAGTGAGTCACTATTTAAACAACTTGGATTAAGAAGTATAAAACCTTATAATTTTATGGTTAATTATCTTACTAGTACTCCTACTATTTCAAGTATATCTTCAAGGGATGGAACAATTAGTATTTATTTCAACAATACTATACAAAATTCAGAAAATATAGTAAATTATGGTGTAAGTATAGATGGTGGTAAAACATTTAACCTTTTGAAAACTTCACAAAATACTAGTCCTTTAACACTAAGTGGATTACAATTTAATGGAGAATATAATGTCTGTATACGTGCATATTCGGTTAGTGGATCAGATTTTTGTAATGGACTATATAGTGAGCGTATTACAACTAGTTCCTTTACAAATACATTCAAAATAGGAAAGTATAGTGAACCATCTAATATTGTTAATGTAAAAATGACTTATTCAAATTATCCACCTATTATAGAAAATGTTATATATAATGAAACTAATAATACATATAATATATATTTTAGACAACAATATATAAATTGTTCTAGGCCAATTACTAATTATGCTTATAGTGTAGATTCGGGAAATACTTTTTATTTATTACCAAATGAACAAACAACAAGTCCATTTATAGTATCTGGATTACCAAAGCAATCATACACATTTGCACTACGATCATGGAATGGATTACTAAGTGATGATAGTAATTATGTTAAAACAACAATAGCAGCTGTACCGTCTACTCCTTTTATTTATCTTGTAAAACCGCAAGACAAAAACGATACAAATAATGGCGAAGCAATTATTTATTTTTACCAAGTAAAGGTTCCAGGAGCAGATATTGTGTCTTATGATGTATCTATAGATGGTGGTAAAAGTTATGTAGTTAATACATATTTTAATAGTGGTGGTGGACAATTAAGAATAAATAATTATTTATCAGGTGGTGGTCCAGTTTCTCAGAATTTTAATAAGAGATATGTTATAAAGGCTGTTACTAATTTAGGTATTAGAAGTTCACCCTCTAATCAAGTAACTGGATATACTACAGCAAATTTAGTGCCTCTCAACTTATTACCACCATTACCACCTATTTTAAATACTTCTATGATAAAAACTAATAATATACTTTCTGGCTTAAAAACAGTATATAGTTTAAATAATGGTGTAAGTTATGTACATAAAATAGAAAGTGCTGCAATAAAATTTATAATTAGGTCTAGAATTCCAATTACATTAAACTTAGTTATTGCTAAGGTTACAGGCATTTTATCTTTATTAAAATCTGCTTTTACTGGTGGCCCGAGCCTAAGAACAGCTAAGGGAAGAAAAGAAATAGCAATAGAAGTAGCATTACATATAGCAGAATTTGCGGTAGATGTAGCAATTGGTGAAATAATTGGGGATTAATCTTAGTTTTTAATATATTCAATTATTGTAAATAGTTTATCTATTTTTTCATTAAGTATATCTATTTTTTTATCTAGTTTTATTATTTCATTTTTAAAATCAATAGTATTTTCAAGTATTATTTGAGGCTTAGTATTTTTTTTTAATTTGCTAAAAATATTGTTAGAATTTATAATATTTTCTTCATTTTCATCTACTACAATAGTTATATTATTATTATTATTATTGTTATTGTTATCTTGATAATTTTCAATATGTGTTATATTATCATTAAATGAAACAGTTTTTTCAGATTTTGGTATAGATTTTACAATATTTTTAGTTGTTATATTTTGATCTTGTAGTTGCTCAATATCAAATTTACGTTTTGCCATTGTCTCCGCAATAAGTGCTTCCATTTCTGTTATTTTTAATTCAGGCTCACCTTTATCTGAAAAGTCAATTGGGTTTGGTTTCTTTTGGTTAATCATATTATCAAACTCATTACGCTTATTTAATACTTGCTTTTCAAAATCACTTTGTCGTGCATTTTGAATATCTTCTACTCTATATGGTTCATCTATTACTTCATCCCCAATATTTATACGTTTTAACATTTGTTCTTGTTTTAGATTTGGAAATAATTGGTTAACAGCAATAAGAACCTGATTTAAAAACTGTTTATTTAAACTCATTAATCCCATATTTGGATTAGCTCTTGTCTTAAATAAATCAATATTACCATCAAATACTGTTTTAATATTTTGTATTATAGGACCCGATTTTGGAGTATTTAATTGAAGTTCATCTAACAAAACTTCCCATAACATTGAAAGATTTTTGTTATTTATAAAATGTTGTATTGATCCTAGTGATTTATTCATTATTTTGTTTTATAAATAAAATAATAAGTATTTTTTATGTTGTTATTTGAAATGAATATAATTTTATTTATATTATTTATAGCTCTTCATTATAATAAATCTTTCTGAATTGTTGCATATATTCATCTTTTAATACATGTGTCTTCAAATAGTGACCAGTTATCTTATCTTCTAACATATGTACTATAAAATATAATGAATATACACCACACTCTGTATTTTTATATTGATGTTCTACTGGATAGTTCTGGTCAAATTTAAAATTAATTGGAGTAGACAGTTTTTTACCTTGTTCTGTCACCATTTTAACAAATTTCATTACTTGTTTAGGTGCTTTATCTCCAGCACTATCAAAGAAAAATATATTGGCCTTTTTAATATTAATAAATAAAGATATCCAATGTTCTCCATCTTTATCATGTGGATCAGTATTAAAAATAATACCAATTTTATTCTTACCTTTTTTGATTTGGTCTGCTAAACTAAAATGACATAATTCTTCCCAAACGCATTCGCCATATAATTTATGTGTATCATAATCAATTGGTGATGGTCCTAGAAAGTCAAAACATTTATAACTTTTTTCATATTGATTCATTACTTCGATAATATCAATACTAGATAACCATTCATTTGGATTTTTTTTCCACTCAATGGGTGACGTGGGCGAAAATGATTCTAATAATTCTTTTTCCATTTTTGTACCTTTTGCCATTTGTCTTACCCAACAAGACTCCTTATTACATACTTTGGAATAGTAATTTTTCAAGAGTTGCCATATTTCTTTTGAGTCATTAGTTGTTATTTTTTTATCTGGATGTCTTGCATTCCACATATTACGCATTTTTTGGAGATCTGCATCAGTATAACAAGTATATTCTTTGACTTCATTTTTGTCTTTTGGGCTACAATTTAGTTTCTGAAATGGCTTTGGTTTGGTTTCTAAATGTTCTAATTTGTTAGTTTGTTTAATTTTTTGTCGTAGTTTTTGTGATTTATTTTGTATCTTCCTTGTCTTTCTACCTTTTCTTCTATTTATTTTTGTATTTATTTTTGTATATGTCTTCATATAAAATGTTTATATTTTTCTTTTTTCTTTATTTATAATTTGTTATAATTTGTATAAATGTAC
>Ga0255207_1000114_pt1 | contig 20514 bp, 17 predicted proteins | sample Miss_Miss_RepA_8_2_FD_183043 | JGI IMG/M metagenome (GOLD analysis project Ga0255207, IMG submission 183043) | Freshwater microbial communities from Mississippi River, Louisiana, United States - Miss_Miss_RepA_8d | ecosystem: Environmental > Aquatic > Freshwater > River | place: USA: Louisiana... | reverse complement strand
TAAATTTCAGTTGATTTTAAGCTGAAGTGTATTTTTAATTTTATCTTTAAAATAAAGAAAATATTCGTTTAATGCTGTAGTAGTAAGTATAAACACTCCAGCACTGAATGCTATTTTACGGTCAAGATCTGTAAATTCGTAATGTGTTCTTAATGGATTAAACCGCCACATTAAAAATAAACAAATATAAATTCTAACATAATAATCTAAAGATTGTAAATATTGTGGAGCAGTTTGAGATAAGCCAAGTGCTGATATTATAATTAAAAAATATGATATATAAATAATAATATCAAATAATTTATTCTGAAAATGATGTAATGTATTTTTCATATAATTAATCAATATTATTTTATTTATCTACTCTTTTTTGTAATAAAATAAATATATTATGTAAAATAACTTTATAAGAAGTTTCTAAATTTATTTCATATGTTGTCGGTGTAATTTTTGTTTGTCAAAAATGTGTTTTGTGTTATGTTGGTAATATCTTGGTAAAGCATGAAGAATTTGAATTTAGGAAAAAAATGTAGATTTACCATGTTAGAAATGATTTGGGTTCGGTTGATATAGTTCATTGATGGCGGTCAATATATCTACATTTTTTATGTATACATAGTCGCGTATATCATGCACCGCATCTCTCTCGAAACACTTGTAATCCGATGAATTCCACCATATATAGTCATACAAACCCGCCTTAATAAATTCGTTCCTTGTCGGTACTAATATTACATTTATCTGGTTAGAGAATGTAACTTTCTTGTATATGTTTGATAGTCGCGGGCATATTGTAATAAATTTAGCAAGATTTTCAATAACCAGATTGGAATTATAACTATTTAAGAATCCAGATATATGAAACATAAATTATATATTATCATATTCAAATCTTTAAACTTTTTTGTTAAAAATAATAATATATAAATATATCAATGGAAAATTCTTATAGAGCACCAACAGAATGTGTTTCAGACATTCATAAACAAACAAATAATAGAATTTATGACAGAAATATACCATCACAAATGTTACAACCATATGTAGACGTAAGACCAGTTATGACAAAATATTCTTATTTTCCAATAGTAGATCCAAGAAAACCAATAAATGTTCCTCTTGTTAATATGCCAACATATAATGTTCATAAAGTATTTAATCCAGGTAATACTCAATCACCTTGGTCAGGTTTTGCTTCAAATATAAACACAGAATCCGAATTAAGAAATCAAATATATGCATTACAAAAATGTAGTCAAGCAGTTTATGTTCCTAATTCAAGTAGTGATTTATATACATATAAATTTCAAACAAAAACACAACCAAACCCACATGAATTATTATTTAGAGACCAAACATTTGAATCTTTTAATCCAAACCCAGCACCTGGATTATGTGGTTCAGCAGTTTTTTATAATAATACAAGATGTCAAGTAAAAGATATAACGAAACAAACATGTTGAAAAATATACAATTAAATATTTTTCCAAATGGTGAAAATATTCAATGTAAGAAGATAATGCGTTACTTTAGATAAATATGTAAATTATATTTTTTATAAAAATACTAATATTATTTTACCAAAATCGAGTGAAGTTGATATTACATTTCGATTTATAATATAAGGTCAAAAAAAAATATCATTTATATTTATGAAGACAGCCAAAAATAAAAATAAAAATAAAAATAAAAATAAAAATAAAACTATTTTAAAAAATCACAGAATTAAATATGGTTCTGGAAAATCTAGGAAGTATAGAAAAAATATTAAACTTAAGAAGATAAATTGTAGTCCTAAACCTAAAGACGAATTAAACCATTTCAGTTGCTATACTAATAAAGACCTTATTTATTTAAGAGACCATTGGAATGTTAGACATCCTGACGCAAAAATTAATACTGATTCGCCAAAAGAAATACATAAACATCTTACAGAATATCTTAAAGATATTTGTAGTAATGAAGCTTGTTGGTTAAAACAAAAAACTATATTTGGACAACTTGAAAACAATCTTTCTGATTCTTTCGCACCAGAATCTCCAGATGAGTGGAAACTAAATCCAAATCAATGGTTATCTAGTACTGATATTATGAAAGTTATGAAACAATATGAGAAAGCTTATAAATGTTTTGATTTTATTGGTCCTACACCAATAAATTTTAACACAAGAAGGTTATATGGTGAATGTGTTTGGGAAGAATTGTGTAATTTTAATCTTGAAAAACTTATTAATAAAGGAATAACAAAAATTGGAATTATTTTTAATACTGATCCTGATAATAAACCTGGTCAACATTGGATATCAATGTTTATTAATATAAAAAATAAAACTATATTTTTCTATGATAGCGCTGGAGATACAGCACCAAAAGAAGTAAAAGAATTAATCCATAAAATTATTGAACAAGGACATAATTTACCAAATCCGATTAACTTTAAAGTTGATAGTAATGAAGGGATTGAACACCAATATGGCAAAACCGAGTGTGGTATGTACTCTATATTTTTTATTGTTCATATGTTAGAAGACAAAATGACCGAACATTATTTAAAGACTCATATACTGAAAGACGACTATATTGAAAAATTTAGACATATTTATTTTAATGATTCGTTATAAAAATATATAAAAATACAACTATTACTATTATTATATATTAAAATGGATGTAAATTTATTTAATACAAAGGATAACATTAAAATGTTATGGGATGTGATAAGCGATGAAGAAATATTTACATTTTTAACTCCTGATATTCAAATTAAAATATATAATTTATTTTTAAGTAATATTCAAGGATTTTTTGAAGTTGAGAGAAAAAAAACAAATTTATTAGTTGATGTAAATAAAAAATATATTCTTCTTATTCTTGAACATATAAAAAAAACATATCCATATCAACCCAACAAAATAAAAATACATAACGAACAACCACAATTAAAAGAACTAATTACATTCGAAGAAATACAAAATGATAGAAAAACTCAATTTGAAAAAGATTTTAATAGAAGACAAGAAGAATTCGAAGAATCAATAACAGTAAAAGTGCCTCCTGTTCCCGAATTTTCTGACAAAGAAAGAGATAAACCAATAAAAGAAATGGACAAAATTCTTAAAGAAATGCAGGTTCAACGTAATTATGAAGTAGACCAAATAAATAGAACATATAATACATCTAATCAAGTTGATAATTGGCTTAAACCTCAAGAAACCTCTCTAAAAACAGAGAAAACCCAAAATAATATGGATAAATCAGAACAATCCCAAACTCATAGTAGGTTTAAATTTTTAAACGAAATTGATTCTAGATTATCACCGAATAATAGTAAAAAAAATGTTACATTTAGTAGTACTGATATAGTTAATACATTTCACGAAGAAGATGAAGAAGATATAAATATTTTTTCAAAACTTAAAAAAGTTGATAAAAAAGGTGATAATAATATTGTATCACAAATTCATGAGTCAACTATAAATGGCGCCAATATAAACGATGATAGGATATCCAAGTTAGAGAGAAATGTTGAAAATTTAAGTGAAAAGATAGATAAAATCATTGCTTTATTGAACCAAAGAAATTAGATCAATATTTTTCTAGATTTTTCTAGATTTTTTTATGTGTTTTCTAGTTTTTTTTTTATGTTTTCTGCTAGGTTTTCTATGATGTTTTTTATTTTTTCTAGTATATTTTTTTCTATTACCTCCTGTTTCAGTTATTTTAAATAATCCTTTTGCTTTATTATTATTTTGATTTATTGGTGTTGACTTAAATTGTGTATATGCCACTTTTAAAACATCTTTTGTTCTATAAATTAAATAAAATACACCACTTGATCCTATTGATGCTCCGTATACTAAAAAATTTATTGCTTGTGTTGATTGAGAGGTTATTTGATTTAAAATTAATTGTTGATTATAAAATAAATCACTCAAGGCTTTTTGTTGTAGAGCAAGAGCAGTATTTGATATACATGAACTAGTTGCTCCTGATGATGTAATAGAAGAAGCAGTTTGAACGAGTGTATTTAAGGTTCTACCAATATCATAATTACCCAAAGATAAAACACCTTCTGTAACAACCTGGGTTCTTGGCATACATGTTTTCTCGGCAATTGCAGTAAAATCAACAATTGATTCACTTAATAATTGTATAACAATATTTTTTATTCTTTCAGCTTGTTGTTGAACAATCGAACAGCTAAAAGTTTGAATAGAACTCCATATATATTGAACAAAAGTAACTTGTTCTATAGGAAGTTGTCGTATTTCAGACAACGCTTGTTGTAATTGTGTTTTGACATCTTCACTTACTGAGGAAATATCCATACCGACAACACTTTGAGATAATTCATTGAATTTAAGATATGATATATATATAACGAAAATTCCAACAACAACTGCAATAATAGCAAATAAGTCAAACTTATTTGGTGAATTAACACTTCTTCTACTAGCATCATTATTATCATCTCTATCATATGTAACTATCTGGTCGTCAAAATCACCACCGCCAAATTGTGTAAAATCATATACATAAAGTTTTTTAATGAATGTCTTGAACCCTTCTTTATTAAAGTTAATATTTTGTGTAGTAGCTATTTTATTTAATTTATCTGATACATCATCTAAAAGTTGTTGGTCATCAAAATTCAATTGTGTTACTTGACCTTTTTTGTAACGTTCCATAAAAATATCGGAAATTTTACTAAAATCATTATTTAATTGTTCTGGAGTAATACAAATATTCATTTTATATAATATAGTTATATTTTTTTCAAAACATAATTATATTTTTTATTACTACTCTATTTATTGACCAATTCTTTAAAAACTCTCTGACCGGTTTTATTATCAATCTCATATGTTCCAACTTGAACAGGGGCTATACTAGGGTCCTTCAATGCAGCTTCATATGATTTAAAATCGTAAATATTTAATACATTTTCGCTAACTCTACGATAAACATATTTGACCCCAGCAATTGTAACAGGTTTTCCTTCCCATTGAACAGCTACCTTATTTGCTAGTGCAGTTATATCATTTTGTTGCTGTGAAAAATCAGGAACATAAGAATATGTATCAATTGATGGATCGCCAAAATTAACACACTTACCATTTGAATAAATGTAACAATCAAATGCAGATTCTTTAATCGCATCAGTCAATTGTTCAGTTAAATCTGCTTTAATACTTGCTATTTCAAATAAATATTGGTCGCTTGTTTGAGGAGTTTTAGGAAGTGCTTTGCTTAAATCCTTTCTTTTTAATTCAATAGCCTCGTCAGATTTTAATTGTTCTTCTGTAAATACCATTAAATAAACAAATACTTCAACAGATTGTAAAGCTGGTGGTAAATCTTTGTGACTACAAATACGTCTAGCACGGCCGATAACTTGTTCTGAACGCACAGGATGCCAATAAGGGTCCATTAAATGAACATATCGAGTATTACGTAAGTTAATACCTTCAGAACCAGATGATGTAATCATAAAGACTTTAATAACTTCACCCATATTGTTATTTCTATATTTAGATTTAAGAACAGACCCAATACTATCTGGTATATCATCCCATTCTCCGTTATAAATTTTACGTATGATTTCTTTTTCCTCAACAGTTTCAGTTCCAGTGTATAAGCCATAAGTTAGTTTACCTTCATCCGCTTCTGGAATATCAATTTGCCATAATCCAGCGGTATTTTTTTTTATTTTAAATTGTGTAAATCCATTTTTATTCAAAACAAGCGTGAAGAGACCAATACCTTCTGCAGTTCTAAATTGACTATAAACAAGATGAAGTCCTTGATATTCTGGGTCTTGAATATTTTCAAGAATATGTAAAAATTTAGGACTATATGTTTGTAAAGCTTCAGGTGTAAAAAAATCATTAGAATTTTCTGCCATTTCTTTCATTTTATGTTGTAAACGTTCCATATAATTTGTTCCTCCAAGGTCTTCTAATACTTCATCGCCTTCAATTTCGCCTTCTCTATCATCTTGAATATCTTGTTTTGACTCAATTTTTTTACCTTGTTTTAATGCTGATACTATATTGCTGTCTTCTTCTTCCTGTTCTTGTTCTTTCCTTTCTTCTTTTTCATCTTCTTTCTTTTTTTGTTTAATAGGAATTGGTCTATCAGGAATTATAAAATTACAAAATAAACGAGAGAAAATGCGATATGTTGATGCTTTATCTTCATAATCTTCTGCCATAGCTTGTTTGGGTTTCTTTTTCTCAAGTTTACGTTCTTCTACACGGGCTGCTTCATATGCTTTAAATTGAACATCACTCATTGGCACTCTAACTATATGATAATCTACGCCTATTGTTTTATTAAATCTTGGTAATAAACTTTCTTGAGCACTTCTGAAATAAGAAGAAAGACCTAATATTCTGCGTTTAAGAGCATCAGAGTTTTTAAGTTTACGACTTGTTTCATCAACATATCTAGAAACAAACTCATCAAATGAATCAGGTAAAGCTTTTTTATATTTAATTTCGATTCCATCAGGTATAACATCAATATCGTTTCTTCTGAGAATAGATATAATTTTTCTCTCAAAATCATCATCTGAAATAAATTCAGTATCTAATACGGTTTCGCCACTTTCGTTTTTCTTATTGTTTGAAACACCTTGATAACCAGATTCTTTTTTAATTTTATTTTTAAACCCAAATGGATTTCTTGTAATAGTAAGAGTTTTACTTGATGGCGAGTAATCTAAATAATCTAATGACTTCTCTCCAAGCAATATTTCAAGAAGTGAATTTTTATCAATTTTCTTATTTGTATTTATAACTAATGGTATTTTCCATGTCTTAATATATCCTCTTAAAATATTGAATAGAATAGCAAATTCATTTGGATAGTTAATAACAGGAGTTCCTGAAAGTAATATAATCCTGGCATTTTTTGCACTTAAAAGCATTTCATATAATTTCGTTGCTAAATTTATAGGTAATCGTTCTTTTTCTCCGCGTTTGGTTTCAGCAACTGGTTTTTCTTTCTTTAATTTGTTAACAATTCTACTAATAAAATTATGTGCTTCGTCAATAATAATTACACTATTATCAAACATATTTTTAGTATATCCGACTGTCATTTCTTCTAATCTTTTTTCACGTAACCCATTATAGTTAATAAATTTATATTTTTGCCGAATCATTTCATTTAATTGTTCTTCCAAAATTCGTTTATTAGTATCACTTAACTCATCATAATTAGATTGTTTTTTAATATTAATAAAAAAAGCACCTCCATGTCTGTGAATATATTCTTGAGGTAAATTTAAAACAGCTGACATTGTTGTTAGAGCTTCAGGATGTGTAACAATAGAAATCCACTCCCAAAATTGATTTTTCTTATACAATAAATCACCACATTTTTTCAATTCGCCAATATAGTTAGCGCGTAAAGATGCTGGAGTCATAATAATAATACTTTTAGAATCCTTCATACCTTCAGCAATAGCAATACTAGTGCAAGTTTTACCAGAACCTAAACCATGATATAATAACAAACCTCTATAAGGAGTATAAAGATTCATATAATCTCTAACAATTTTTTGATGAGTTAATAGAGAGAATTCTGATGAAGTCTTACCAATTGTGTCGCAAGAAATATTCTCTCTGTTTTCTTCTAATTCGCGTTTATATGGTTGAAATAAAGAATTAATAAAATTTACAAAAATCTCTCTATTATTCATTATATAACTTGAAACCTTGATATTTATTGGTGAATTTCTTTTTGGTAATCGTTTTCTTAAATCTGTATCTCCCAATTCAACAATTACTTCTGGTCCTAACACAGCAACACCTTTTTCGGGTTTTTCAGTTATTCTTTTCTTTTGTTTTGGTGGTATAATAGGTATGACATCTTCTTCCTTTTTATTTAAAATAATTTCTTCAGGTGATTCATGTTTTAGATCTTCTTTAATTTGTACCTTCTTTTTAGGTTGCATTACAAATTCTTCTTCTTTATCTTTTCCTTTAACTTCTATTCTTTCATCTTCTATAAGGTTGTCTTCATCTTCTCCTTCAATTATTAAAGGGTTTTTAATATCAATTTTCTTTGCTTTTTTAACTACCGGTTCGGGTTGTTTTTGTATTTCCTTCACTCCAATTTCTAAAACTGGTCTAACGGTAACTTTGGTCTTTTTATTTTCTGCTAATTTTTTTAATAATGTTTCTATATCATAACCCTCATGTGTTTTATCAACAATTACTGGTCGTTTTGATTGTCCAACTTCACCTTCCTTCACTTCAGATTCTTCGTGTTCCTCAATGTCAACACTTGCTGGTAAAATTCCCTGAATTTGTTGTATTTCAGAAATCTGTTCACCCAAATCAGTAACCCCTTCTTCAAGTAGTTCTCCAATAGTTTTATCTGTCTTCTTTTTTGCTGTTTCAATTTTAGTTTTACTTCGTATTTTCTCTCCTTTTATAACAACAGCGATGCGCTCTCTTTCTTTTACATCAGGTTTTATCATTAATTGTTGTTTTAATTGTTCTAAATGATTCATCACTTATATAATTTAAATATATAAATTTTTATAATTAGACAAATTTATATATTTACTTCATTTCAGATGAAATTAAGAATGTTATTTGATAAAAATTTTAGTTGCATAAAAAACAAAAATTAATTTTCTTTATCAAAATTATCAATAGACTTAATAGCTTCATTACAAGCAACTTGTTCTGCCTTTCTCTTAATTTTATGTTGTCCTTCACCCATATATATAAGAATTTTTGAATTTTCTTCTACATAATCATGAATAGATTTAAAGTTCTTAAAAAATGAAATATCAACCGAATCAACATGAGTTAAATTATAAATTTGCTGACCCAAACACAAATATACACCCATTTTGTAACCTAATTCAGAATCGTGTTCAATTTCCAAATAATGTGGTGTCACTTTAAATTCTTTTTGGATTTTAACCTGTAAAATATTTTTATAATTGTCGTCATTTTGAATAAGAGCAACCCAATCAATATGTGTTTCAAAAATTCGATTAATAAATTTCTTAGCTATTTTGAAGCCTGGACTTTCATCATCACAATTATCTTCTGATAATGTATTATGTGTTTCGAAATTAAGGAATAGAGCACCAATAAATGACTCAAATAAGCAGCCCAGTTTTTTCAAATTAGTTCTGATTTTTTTTTCTTCAGCGTGTTTAGACAATATCAACCATTTATGTAGTCCCATTTCAAGTGCGATTTTGCCAATTGCCTCATTCTTTACGATTGCGATTTTTTTTTCTGTCATAAATCCTTCATTTTCTTTAGGAAATCTCTTATAAAGATAAAGTTTAGTAACACACTCTAAAATACCGTCCCCAAGAAATTCTAAACGCTCATTGGATTTAGAACTAAGTGGAAGACAATCAGATGGTCGCTCAACAATAGTAATATTTTGTTCAGCATTCTCATATTGAGGTCGTTTAGTATAAGAACGATGAATAAATGCACGTTGGTATAATTCTAATTTACGAACCACAGGAGGTAAGCCATATTTGGAAAGAATAGATTGAACTTCGCTCAATGTAATCTTAACATTTAGAGGATTATATGGATTAAATACTAATCCATCCTCGGTTTTAATTAAATCGTCGTCGTGTGATTGTTTGATTTCAGACATTTATATAGTATAGTGATTTGGCTTTATATGGTTTTATATTATTATTGAAAAATGATATAAATAATTATGGTATATTTTGGAATAGTGGCGCATTATAAAAGATTTCCCAAATTATAGTGTAAGCGATTTTGGAAATGTTAAAAATAATAAAACAAATAAAATTATGAAACTTTATATTAAATCAGGTTATTATGATATTGGATTATCTAATAATATAATTAGAAAGGTATTACACCTTTTCTCATTTAAAACGCCCATTATAGGACAAAAATAAGAAAAAATGTAAAATCAATTTTGATGGTCTTACTTTTTCTTCTTCTCTTTTATTGTTGAAGAAGTGAAAGACGAAATATGATTTTGAAATTCGGTTAGTATGTTAAATGATTATGTTTAATTATAAAAAATATAAAAATTATTAAGGGTGTGGTTTTAAATCTTCAAGGATGTAAATGTTCAAGGGTGTAAATAATTCAATAACGAATTTAGAGTGATCAACGCGCAAAGAAAATAAACAACATAGAATAATTGGTCTAATTATTACATCTAATAAAAATAAACCTATAAATCGTTTAGATAAAAAACCTGGAGTGGTATTAGAAAAATATAATTCAATCGAAGATGCTGGAATATGGCCTAATGAAAATAATTTAACATCTAATTCTCATGATGGAAGAAACGCAATTGGAAATTGTGTAAATGGATTATCAAATTCAGCATATGGGTTTAGGTGGAAATATCTTGATAATAGTTTAGAATATGAAGAATGGAGAGAAATTAATTATAAAAATATATTTGGTGAAGAAATTTTAATTGACAAAAATACTATGTATCCAATTTAGGAAGATTTAAAATAGTTATGGAACTATTATGGATAATTATAAAATAAATAAAAATGGATATATTCGCGTCTATATTAATAAAAAACATTTACTTTTACATAGATTAGTTGCTTTAACATTTTTAGAAAATCATGAAAATAAAGAACAAGTAAATCATAAAGATTGCAATAAATTAAATAATTGTGTAGAAAATTTAGAATTTGTAACTAATAAAGAAAATCAAATACATATACATAAAATTCAAAATGGTTTAGGAAATAATCATACAAGAAAAATAGGACAATATGATTTGAGCGGAAATTTAGTTAAGAAATTTAATTCAATTATTTCTGCTTCAAAAGAAATGAATGTAGGAAAATCTAATATAAGTGGTGTTTTAAATAAAAAAGAAAAACAGCTGGAGGGTTTATTTGGAAATATTTAGATTAAATTAAGCAATTTAAAAAATAAAATATTAATGTAATTTATAATAATGGTGTACATGAGCGGAAGTAAAGCAAGCAGAAATCAAGCGTCTATTGTTAATCGTCCTACATGTGGTGGCGTAAAAAAAGCAGGTACCGCACCACGCGTTGGGTGGTATTTAAGTAACAATCCTATGTTATTTGGCGCTCCACAATCTAATCCAAGAGTTTGTGTTCCAAATATGACAATCCAAACCCAAAAATATGGATACCGCGCAACACACGGTGGAAACATGGGTTAAAAATTTTATTTCTATTTTTTTTGATTTATTATTTTTTGAATAAAATGATTTAATAACAATTTATTAAATTATTAAATAACTAATGATTATCAAGGTTGATACTAGAGAAGCAGCGCTTTTGCAACAAATTACAACCCAAATTACATTTATTCCTGCTTTTAAATCCATTGAACTTAAATCTGAAACCTTACCAATTGGAGATATTATAATAAATGACGGCACTGAAGATAAAATTATTATAGAGAGAAAAACGGTTTCAGATCTTTTGTCTAGTATTAAAGATGGCAGATATGAAGAGCAATCTTATAGACTTAATGGACTAAATCATCATAATCATAATATAGTTTATTTAATTGAAGGCGATATTAATAAAGCAAATAGATTTAAACCTGATAACCAAGTTGAAAAACTAACTTTATATTCAGCAATGTTTTCATTAAATTATTATAAAGGGTTTTCTGTGTTCAGAAGTTTCACTTTAGATGAAACAGCAAATATTATTTGTAATATGGCTTATAAAATGGGTAAGGATTTATCTAAAAAATCTTATTTTCAAAATAAGATTCAAGTTGAGATGCCGAACAATGAAACAGAAGACAATGTTATAGTAACGGCTAGTGATGATTCAGATGATGTTCAAGTAACTGATAAGGATTACGTTTGTGTTGTTAAAAAGATTAAGAAGGATAATATTACTCCAGATAATATTGGAGAGATTATGCTTTGTCAAATTCCAGGAATTAGTTCAGTTACAGCATTAGCCGTTATGGAAAAATACAAAACAATTCCAAACCTCATTAAGGAATTAGAATTTAATAATGAGTCAATGAAGGATTTATCATATACAAATGCGAAAGGTCAAGTAAGAAAAATAAATAAAACATGTATTGCGAATATTGTAAAATTCTTATTGAAAAAATAAAAATATAATATATGAAAGAATTATACAATTTACTTTTATTTATTGCGATATGTTTTGTATTATATTTAGTATTTAGAAGCTTTCATTATAATCCTATGTTAATTGAAGGCATGACTAATGCTTCTGGTAATACAGTTTCTGCTCCCGCTAATGGTATAGCTGGAAATGCTGCTGCATATGCAGCTTCTTTGAAGGCAGCCACAATTAAATCTCAAGATACTTTTTTAATTAGCAAATATCGTTCAGATTATGAGTCTGCTATTTTAAATTTAGATGATTTAATAAATAATCTAATGTTGGAAACTGCACTCACTGTTAATCAAACAGATACAACTACATCAATTAATAAATTAGCACAAATGCAACAAGCAAAAGTCGCATTAAATTCTGTAATGAAATTTGTCGATAGTCAATAATTTTTTATATATTCTTTATATATGAATTTTTATAAAGAATTTATTATTAGAAGTATTAAGATTATAAATATTGGTTGGGCTACAGTAATGTATTTTATTCTAGCTTTAATTATCTTACATATTCTAAATAATATTTATGGAAAACCTGATGCGAAATATTATGAAAAAATGGATACGTTTAATATTACTATAGAGTTTTTAGCTTATATTTGGTTAATAGGAGTTATTATTTACATAATAAGGAATATTTTTCCATTATTTCCTTTTTTATTTGATGGAATTTTTGGTTATGATCATAATAAAGTTAAAGAGGTTACTGGTGCTACAGCATTTTCTATATTTATAATTACATTTAATGATAGATTACAAAATTATTATCTAATACTTAAAGATAGATTGTTCGGTTTTAACTAATAGCAATTGAAATTTCGTTATCTTTATAATATCCTTTATCAATTAAGCTCTGTGTATAAGCCGAACCACCCCAATTTGGGTCCATTGCATCGGGACTAACAACTTGTTGTTCTTGTTTCATATTCATTACATCTAATGGTGTTGTAGTTCCAACATAATAGTCAGATTCATCATATGCAGGATAACTACCTTTATTATATGGCGGATCATTTCTAGTAGCATCAACTAAAAGGGTTGGGTTAGGATATGCTAAACCGTTATTAGGAATTATTGAAGATTCTAACATGGGTGTAACTTGAGATGCTATACCAATAGGAGCAGCAGTAGAAGGTGGTAATCCATATTGAGGTTCAGAAACACTTGGTCTAACTTTATAAACTTGATTACCTTGTGCGTCATAAGTGGATTGTAAATAAAGAACGGGACATCTTATTCCTTGACTTCGTTGCCAATCTAAAAACTCAGTATAATCTTCTAAATTATCAAATTCTATTGGATTAACACCAGGAACTTGTGCTAATTTTGAATTATATAAATAAAACTTTGAACCTTTTTGAATCAATAAATTAGGACATCTTGGTTTAGATGCTAGATTAGTGTAACCTTCAGCATATTTAGGGTCTGCACATCTTGCGTAAAAATATAGACCAATTAAAAATACTAATATTATTAATAGTGTTGTAAGTGTCATTATATATTTATTATGATATTATTTTCTATATAATTTATATAATGGTTTATCTAGAAATTAATAAAAAAATATATCAAAATCAACCAGCATCGCTTGAAACATTGAATACATATTTATCTAATAAAGACACCAAAATATTTATTTTAATTTATATGGAAGGGTGTGGTCCATGTAATGAAACACGTCCTGAATGGTCTAAACTTAAAAATGTTCTCTCAAATAATTTTTTAAATAGGCAAGATATTGTTATAGTTTCTATTGATAAAGACCTATTTGGTAAGCTAAAGAATGCTTACAAAGAACCTATGAGTTTTCCTACTATAAGATTTATGACTAATTCTGGAAAGAAAATAGAAACTTATGAAGATTCACAAATTTCTAATAAAGATAGAAAAATTGATTCATTCGTAGAGTGGATTAAACTTAAAACTGGGGAAAATAATATCACTACATCTGAAGAAGATTCAAAAATACATAAATCTAATAAAAGTTACGGGAAAACTCAATATGGTCATGGACGAAAAACTAGAAAACAAACCGCTGGTAAATGGTCCAGAAAATATAAACGTAGTATAAATTGTAATAGACCTAAAGGTTTCTCTCAAAAACAACATTGTAAATATGGAAGAAATAAATAAATATTTTACATAACATATGAATCAATAAATATAATAATAGTATATATTATATTTGTAATGGTACTAGACTGAAAATCGGTTTTGATATTAAATTGGTGATGCTCGTTGTGTTATTCAAGTGAAGTGAGTTTCGCAAGGCGGAAAAAACTTTCGTGATGAGTAGTAGATGTTAATCCAATATATTAGATTATTATTCAAGTATAATGTAAAAATATAATATTTAATAAATTTACATAAATAAAATTGATTAATTTTAAATGTAATAAACGTAAATTATCAATAAAGAATAAAAATGGAACATATATTGAGAGTTTTTGACTATAACGTTTATAATACATATGATTCATCAAGAGATAATGAACAAGACAATACATTTAAAGATACAAATGTATTTATGATTCAAATGTTTGGTGTAGATGAATATGGTAAAACTTATTCAGTAAATGTTGAAGGGTTTAATCCGTTCTTTTATCTAATGGTTAATGATAAATGGTCTATTACAATGAAAGAACAATTTATTAATCATTTGAAAGAAAAAATGGGAAAATTTTATTCAAATTCAATTACAGAAGCTAAACTTGTAAAGAGAAAGAAATTATATGGGTTTGATAATAAAAAAGAACATAAATTTATATTTATTGAATTTGCAAATTTAAACGCATTTAATAAAGCAAAAAATTTGTGGTATACTGATTATAACAAGGGTCATCAACTATTAAAAAATGGTTATCAGTATTTTAATACAAATATTATGTTATATGAAGCAAATATTCCACCTTTATTACGTTTCTTCCATATTAAAGATATGAGTCCATCTGGTTGGATTGCTATTCCAAAGAAAAAAGTAATTGAAAGAAAAGATGAATCAAAATCAGTAAATTGTAATTACGAATTTATTACAAATTTAAAAAATATTATTCCTTTAAATGAGAAAGAAACTAGAGTGCCTTATAAGATAATGAGTTTTGATATTGAAGCTAGTAGTAGTCATGGCGATTTTCCTGTTCCGATTAAAACTTACAAGAAATTAGCTACTAATATTGTAGAATATTTTGAAGATATTGGTATTGAACAATTTAATAAAAACACAATTAAACCAGTTTTAACAAATATTATTCTTACTGCGTTTGGTTATGAAAATACAAGTGGTGTCGATTTAGTTTATCCCAAGATACGTCCACAATCAAAAGAACTTGTAGTTGAGCTATGTAATAGATGGCTAGAATGTAAGGTTAGGAGTATAAAAAAAACTGATGATTTTAATCAAGCTAATTCACTTGAATCTATGTTTGAAAAAATTTCTAAAGAAATTGAAATAGAAAATGAAGAAGTGGATGGAGAAGAAGATGGTCATGGAGAAACATTAGAAACTTTGGGTAATAATAAAGTATACAGTAAGTTTGTCAAAGAATATGCTGATAAACAAGCAACAATTATTGATGTGATTTTAGATAAAAAATATGAGCGCGAAGGTAAATTAACTGAATTGAACCTAACATTAAATTCAGTCTTTCCAAAATTAGAAGGCGACAAAGTTACTTTTATTGGTTCAACATTTATGAATTATGGTAATAAAGACCCTCATTTTAATCATTGTATTGTTTTAAACACTTGTTCGGAAATTCCAATGGAGAATTCACAAGTAGAAACATATAAAACTGAAAGTGAATTATTATTAGCATGGCAGCAATTAGTTCAAAGAGAAAACCCTGACATTATTATAGGTTATAATATATTTGGTTTTGATTATGAATTTATGTTTCGTCGTGCGGAAGAAAATAATTGTGTTGAGGATTTCTTAAAACTTGGAAGAAATAAAGATGAAATATGTGGCACAAGAGATAAAGATTCTGGAAAATGGAAGATTGAAGAAAGTAGTATTCAAATAGCTAGTGGTCAGCATGACTTAAGATTTATTAAAATGAATGGTCGACTTCAAGTTGATTTATATAATTTCTACAGACGAACAGAAAATTTAACTAGTTATAAATTGGACTACGTTGCAGGCAATTTTATTGGAGATTTTGTTAAAAAAATCGAATATAATGATAACAACTCTGTTATTTCAACGAGTAATTTAACTGGTTTATTAATTGGCAGTTATATTCATATTGAAGAAATTGGACATTCTGTAGATTATTACGCAGATGGTGCAAAATATTTAGTAACTAAAATTGATAAAGAAAATTATAAATTTACAATTGATAGTGTTATTGAACCAGACTTTAATAAAAAAGTAAGATGGTGTTTAGCCAAGGATGATGTTACACCAAAAGATATTTTTAGAATGACAAATGGAACAGCAGATGACAGGTCTATCATTGCAAAATATTGTATTCAGGATTGCAACCTGGTTCATTATCTATTTAATAAGTCAGACATTCTTACTGGATTCATTGAAATGGCAAAGATTTGTAGTGTACCAATTAATTTCTTGGTAATGCGAGGTCAAGGGATTAAATTACAAAGTTTAATTGCGAATGAATGCCGTAAAATTCGAACATTAATTCCTGTTATTGAAAAAGGTGATTTAGATGAAGGTTATGAAGGTGCTATTGTTTTACCGCCTAAATGTGACTTGTATTTAGATAATCCTGTTGCCTGTAATGATTATGCTTCTCTATATCCTAGTTCAATGATTAGTGAGAATCTATCACACGATAGTAAGGTTTGGACAAAAGAATTTGATACAGCAGGCAATCTTATTGAAGAATGGGGTTTCAAAGATGCTGATGGAAATTATATTTATGATAATCTTTCTGAATATGAATATGTAAATGTTCAATATGATACTTACAGATACTTTAGAAAGAATCCAAAAGCAGCAGCAGAAAAAATAAAATGCGGTTATAAAATTTGTAGATATGCTCAATTTCCTGATGGTGAATCAGCAATCATGCCTGCCATTCTTAAGAAATTACTAAAAGCAAGAAAAGATACAAGAAAAATGATTCCAAATCAAACAGATGAATTTATGAAACAAGTATTAGAGCAAAGACAGCTTGGTTATAAAGTAACAGCAAATTCGTTGTATGGAGGCTGTGGTGCGAAAACTAGTTCATTTTATGAAAAAGATATTGCCGCTTGTACGACAGCGATGGGACGCAAGTTCTTAACATATGGAAAGCGTATTATCGAAGAGTGTTATGGTAACAAAATTTGTGATACAAAAAAATATGGTCAAGTGAGAACCAAAGCAGAGTATATTTATGGCGACACTGATTCTGTATTTTATACCTTCAATCTTGAAGACCTAAATGGTAATCCTATTAGAGGTAAACTAGCGTTAGAAATCACAATTGAATTAGCACAAGAAGCCGGTGAAATAGCCGCCAGCTTTTTAAAAGCTCCACATGATTTTGAGTATGAAAAAACATTTATGCCTTTCTGTTTATTATCAAAGAAAAGATATGTTGGTATGCTTTATGAAACCGATCCTAATAAATGTAAACGTAAAGAAATGGGAATTGTATTGAAGCGTAGAGATAATGCACCAATAGTGAAAGATGTATATGGTGGTATCATTGATATTTTAATGAAGAAACAGAATATTCCTGATGCTGTTCAGTTTCTCAAAAATTGTTTACAAAACATTGTAGATGAAAAATACCCTATTGAAAAGTTAATTATTACTAAATCGTTGCGTTCTGGTTATAAAAATCCAAAGGCAATTGCTCATAAAGTATTAGCTGATAGAATAACAGCAAGAGACCCTGGCAATAAACCTGGACCTGGTGATAGAATTCCATTTGCTTATATTTCTGTTCCTGGTAAGAAAGTTTTACAAGGAGAAAAAATCGAAACTCCATCATTTATTGCTGAAAATAAATTAAAAATTGACTATTCATTTTATATTACAAATCAAATTATGAAACCAGTTCAACAATTATTTGCTTTAGTTCTTGAGAAAATATGGGTTATTCAAAATAAACGACCAAAGTTATTAAAATATAAAAAAGATGTACAAGTATTAAAAGAAAAATATATTGATGATGAAGATAAATTTGAACAAAAATTAGAAGATTTTAGATGTAAAGAAATTAAGATATTATTATTTGATGAATATTTAAGAGAAACTAATAATGAGAAATTAGGAAATCAAAGTGTTTCCAAATTCTTCATAAAAAATATATAAATATGGAGTTGCGTAAAAATAAAAATATTTCAATAAAAATAGAATTAAGAAAAACGTTTACATAGAAAAAGATAAGTATTTTACACCCTTGAAAATTTAAACTTTTGGACATTTATATATTTTATTAACTTTTCTTACACATTTGGTCATTATTTTCTTCTCTCAATAATAGATTTTCCTTAATAAGCTCTTCATTATCCATTGTAATACAATAAATTATTTTTATATAATTTTTATTATATAAAAAACGGTGTTTTACACTATTAGACAATATAATTGAGTAAAATTTTTTTATTAAGAATATACTGTATAACTTTCCAAACCACTAGTAATATTTGTTATTATAATTTTTAAATGTCTCCCTATACCTATTCCATATGACACTGTTTTACTACCAAAAAATGTAACATTTGCTGGCTGTGTCACACCAAAATCGATATTTTTTGTGTCCGAAAAAATTGACACTGAAAGTACTGACCCAACATTGTATACTGACCCAGCTATTAGTGAGCTAGGAGTTGGCATTTTAACTGATATGGTTGAACCGGTTCCGGAACACGATAAACCGATTATTCCTTGTATTAAGCTATTAGCACTTAAATCGATTGTGGTTGAAGGTGCCGATATTGACACAAGTGTCTGTGTTGTTATTGTATTTGTTCCAACAAATAACAAACCACCACTGACTTGCAAGTTACCACCAACAATTAAATTTCCCGAATTGTCACAAATTTCTTTGGTTGTTCTGTTATATGACATTGGGTATAAACTATTATCAGTAGCAATTCTTACTGGGTTTGCGTAAAATCCAACATGCGAAGCTGAAATGTTGACACCACTAGCATTTATACAAATTGAATTAGCAGATTGGTTTGGACTGCTTGCGCTGGCTCCAATAGATATTGATTGTGCTCCTTGATTAATTGAACCTGTATTATTCCCTATCGCTATTGCATCAGTTCCTTGATTAGTAAGACCTGCATTACTTCCTATATGTATTCGGCTATCCGTTTCTGGAAGATATGTGTTTGAACTTGGGTCCCAGTATAAGTAATTTGAATAATAAATAGCATTTGCGAGTATTGTTCCAGTAGGTCCTGTATTACCAGTGGGTCCAGTTATACCAGTAGGTCCTGTATTACCAGTGGGTCCAGTAGGACCATCAATACCATCTAAATTAACGTTATAAATAACAGAATTTGTAAATGTTCCCTGAATATTAGTAATATCATTTAAAACTAATTCGCCACTAGTACTATTATAGGATGATACAAAAGCCTCGAAATTTCCTGAATTATCTTGTGCGGTTACTACTACTGAATTTCCAGTTATATAAGCTAAATTAGTTTCAACTAATAAATTTGCGGAACCACCATTAATAGGAGTTAAAAGAGTAGAGTTAGTGGTAGAAGTTAAATATTTGTCACCTTGAATACCTGTTGGTCCGGTTGTTCCTGTTGTTCCTGTTGGACCAGTTGGACCTAAATTAGTTATTTGATAAACAGTAAAAACTACAGAAGGAGTTGCTGGGTTAAATTCGGTGTCGGGCAAAGATTTCAATATAAGATTTGTGTTATTAACTGAAAAAACTAATTGAATGTAGTCATTTACATTATGTTCTCCAATAAAATTCCAAGAGGCAACCTGATATGGAGAATTTGATTCAACTACAATTGTTGTGTTACTATTTGAAATATCTACATCATTTTTTCTTAACCAAATATTAATGTCATTAACAGAACCCCCACCACTTGTATTATTTAATTGAACTACAAATTGAAAATTATATATGCCTTGATGTTCAAATGTGATTTTCGTTTTATTTCCTGATGCATCCTCTACCATATAAATTCCATTAGATATATCAGTAATTTCTGCACTTATTATACATGGCGTGTCAATTTGAACACAAGATTGATCGATAATACTTTTAAATTCGCCATAATAACCTAATGAACCATCACCTGCTATTCCTTGAGGTCCTGCTACACCAGTGGGACCTGTAACTCCGGTATCACCTGCTACACCAGTAGGACCTGTAACTCCGGTATCACCTGCTACACCAGTAGGACCTGTAACTCCGGTATCACCTGCTACACCAGTAG
>Ga0255207_1000109_pt1 | contig 20933 bp, 33 predicted proteins | sample Miss_Miss_RepA_8_2_FD_183043 | JGI IMG/M metagenome (GOLD analysis project Ga0255207, IMG submission 183043) | Freshwater microbial communities from Mississippi River, Louisiana, United States - Miss_Miss_RepA_8d | ecosystem: Environmental > Aquatic > Freshwater > River | place: USA: Louisiana... | reverse complement strand
GTTTCCGAGTCGCGCCACCCCATCCTGTATGACCACGGTTCCGGCAGCTCGTCGGGGTCGTTGTCAACCCCAGCGCGTGAGGCATTGATGTCTTGCGTGCTGGCTCGCGTCATCGGCTCCGGCTTGGGGGTGGCGAAGCTTTGCAATTGCTGGTGGTGCCGTTCAACAAGCTCATCCGGGAACGCATAGATCGGGTGCAACTGCCCATCAGCCATCAAAGGTGATCGGCGCATGCTTGCCAGCTTGTATTCATCACCATCTAGGCGTGCATACCCAATGCACGCAGCCTCGAAGTCCACCACCTCCACGCCGCTGGGCTGCTGCTTTCTCAGCGCGTGGCAGTCAGGGTGATCGCAAGGCCCTGGCGAGAAATCGCCGCATGCACTACGGTCGCAGTTTGGTTCACTGGGCTGCTGCGCCTGCTCCTGGCTGGCCTTGAGTCGCCCAATCTCCGCTTGCAGCTTCTTTACCTCGGCAGTGTGTCGCTCGCGCTCGGCGTAAAGCTGCTCCTGCGCGGCCTTGCGGGCCTTGGCTTCATCGTCACGCGCCTGGCACAGTCGGCGCAGCTCGGCGCTGTCGCGGGCGTGCTGCTCCTGGCTGGCGGGCGGGGCGGTGTAGAGCTTGGTGCCAATGGGAAGGTCTTGAAAAAGCTGGCCCGCTTTGCAGCCAAGCCGATCATCATGCAGGACTTCCGCCGAAGCATCCCCACCCTCTGCGAGTTCCGCAACAAGTTGCTGGGCGGGATGGGTGAGGGCGGCGTTGACCGAGGCAAGCGCATCCTTGATGAGCTTCCAGTCCTTCGGGCGCCCAACCGAGCAGGTTTGATCGAAGGCGACTTCAAGTGCTGCCTTCCACAGATTCAGTTGTTCGGTCATGGTGTGTCCTTCTTCCTTTGGTCGCCGAACCAGCGGCGGATCGTGTGTCGTGCATCGAGGCGGCTTGCAAACCACAGCGCAAGTCCTCGGTCATAGTCCTGGCACAAGCCTTTGTCCCAGCCGGTGCGGGTCATGGTGTGTCCTCAGTGATGGTCACGCGGGCGAAGCGGACGCCATCAAGGTGCTTCTTGTGGTAATCCGGACCGATGCCTTCAAGCAGCGCCTCTCTGCTGGCCTTGCGAGTAGTGCGGACACACCGCCAGTTGATCCACGGATTGCCGCGTGCTGGCGTGTGAACCGGCGCCCACAGGTTCTTGCTGATAGCGGGCTTGCTCATTGCTTGGTGTCCTTGGTGGGGTGGGTGGCGCGCAAGCCGATGCGCTTGATGGCGCCGAGCACGGATGCGCGACGGCGGTGCATGGTCTTGCGGTGTCTCCAGACCTTCATTGCCAGCAGGCAAGGGCGGCAGAACTCCAGGTCTTGCTCAAGAAGCGCGGTCCAGCCTTGTTCAGAGTTGGGGCGCCTTTCGTTCCCCTTGGCGGCTTCGCTTTTCCATTCGCGGTACGCCTCCATGCAGCCGGACCAAGAAGATTCGAATGTTTCACCGTCGCCGCTTTGGCGCAGGTTTTCGCACTTGTCGAGCAGGCGAGAGCAAAGCCCCCGGCACTGCCCAGAACGGACCTGCAAGCGGGCATAGCGGCCAGCGAGCGCGAGGGCTTTGTCTGCGTCGGCCATCTCACTCCCCCCTCTCGCGCTCGGCCTGGGTTGCCGGAATGGTGATGTCGATGCGACAGAACGGGCAGTACCACAGCGGCATGTCGCCCTTCCTTGTCGGCAGCACCACGCGCTCACGCGTGTTCCCTGTGTTGCGGTTGCGCAAGGTTTGCAGAACAAGGAACCTGTTGGACGTGGCGAAGGCCAGCGCGTCACAGGGTTGCAGCGTGCGGGTGAGCTTCTTGCACTTGTCAGCCATCACTTCCCCCATCCCGCCTGGGCGGACATGGCGGCGACTGGCGGCGCCTTCATCCAGTGAGACACGACGCGATCCTCGTCAGGGTCAGGGTGTGTCCACTGCGCGAAATCGTTCGAGGCGCCGTGCCAGTAGGTCGCCCAAGCCGTGCCGATGCTGCCGTCAGTGAAGCGCACGAACACCTCGCCATCAGCCTCAAGCGGAACGCGATCAGATGCGGCGATCCACGCATCCCGCACCACCCCCGCATCCAGCGCAGGGGCTGTGTTCAACCGCTGAGGCTCACCACCAGCTTCGATCACGGCGGCAGCCTGTCGCACGGCTTGGCGCATCGATGCGGCTGGGTCCGCGCCGGTAACCACCTCATAAGCGCTCGGGCTGCCAGGCATGCCGGATTGCGCGCACCCGCCGTGGAAGCGCAAGGTGAGGCCCAGGCGTGCAGCGGTGCGGAATGCCTCGCCGTCAGCATCCAGCGCAGCGTCTGGGGCTTGAGGGGCGGCGTCGTCATCCGTGGCGCCCAGGTAGATTGCGCCCTCGCCAGGAAGGTCGGTCCAGTAGGCGTACAGGCCCTTGCCGCTGTGCCCATCGCCGGGCATCAGCGTGACAAGCGAAGGCTCGCCGCCGAACATCGCCAGCAGCTCGGTGGCCTGCTTGAAGTCGATTTCGATGCGGGGTTCAGGCACACCACCGCGCAGCCGGGTGGATTGCCACTGAGCGTCGCGGGCGGCTGCAATCTCCGCCGCGAACATGCGCTCAGTCGCGTCAAAGCGATTGCCGCCATAGACTCGACGGAAGATCCGAGCCACGTCGGTGTCGGTCATCGCCTCCGGCACCTCTGCCGCAGGGGCGGTGAGGGCTTCGTCAACCAGCTTCAGCAGTTCGACTGCATCGTCCCCGTGGTTCGCGCCATCTTCAAGGTAAGGGCGCACTTTGCGCAGCGCCTCGCGCATCTGTTCGGTGTGACTCATTTCGCACTCCAGATAGAAGCCAGACTGACGGCCATCAACACGGACCAAACAGAGAAGAACAGCGCGACATCACGCCAGCCAAGATCACCGCTCAATGCCTCGTGCACAAGCCCAAGCACAAGCACAGCAGTCAGCAGGCCGGGAACCAGCAGCCAGGGGGCTAGGTAGATGGTCATTTGGGTTGCTCCTGGCGGGCGGCGAGCATCGCGTCGGCCACCCCGTAAGCGAGCCTGCTTTCGTAACCAGGATCAGGCGCACCAGCGCGCGCCATAAGGCCGCAGATCACTTGACCTGCGAAGTAGTCGCGCAGGGTCATGCCGATTTCCGCGAGAAACTGCTGACCGTTTCCGTGGTGGTCGTAAACCGGGAAAGCCGGGCCGCCGTCTTGCGTCTTTTCTGGTGTCTCGTTGCTCATCTCTCTCTCCTGGCTGGTCTGTCTGGTGGGCACCCTTGGTGCTAACCGGCCCCTTGATGGGTGGGTGCCCGGAAAAGTTAGGCGGCGCTCTGGCCCGGCTCTGACGGCTTGCCTGCCTTGAGTTCGGCGACCTTGGCCCGGTACAGCTCCAGGGCTTCGGGGATCTGGTCCCCCGGCAGTTGCATCGCCAGTTGCTTGGCGCGCTCCATGCCGGCCTTGTTCGTGGCCGTGCTGATCGCGGTCTTGACCTGGTCCAGCGTGACCAGCGTCAGGGGCTCGATCGTGTGCAGCGCCTTCTTGCCCTTCGTCGCGGCCAGGCTCACGCGCACCGGCTGCTCGATGTCCGTCATGTGGCTGATGCGGATTCCGCCGACCTCGGCGTTTCCGAAGCGCACCGACGGATCGTTGTAGAGCGTCATGGAGCGGCCAGCCCATTGGCGCCCGTCTTCACCCCAAGCGAAGATCAGCACCTTGCGCATGGTCTTGCACGGCTTGTAGGGACGGCCGTTCTCGCCCTGGTAATGGATGATCACCGGCTGGTCATCGCTCGCGGTGACTCGCACCTCGGTGATGGTCACGGTCATGGGGCCGCCCACGAGCTGGTCGGCGTTGAGCTGATCCGACTTCGGGATGATGGTCGGGCGCAGGTTGGACACGTCAAGAGACATAAGACACCTCGATTTCGGCTTCACGCAGCGCCCAGCGAGGCAGGCCGACCGACTGCACCCCGGCGCCGGACAGCGGCCATTCGTTGGCGCGCTTGCAGTTGGAGAACAGAGAAAGCAGCTCGCCGACTTCTTCGTAGCCTTGGGCGAGTGATGCGTCCTCGATGCGATAGGGCAGGGCGAAGAACGGGTAAGCCTTGGTCACGAACGCGAAGACAAAGTCCTCGACGACCAGGCCGCACGCTTCCAGGCCGCGCGTGTAGTGCGCCTGCTGGCGGTGGTAGCCAAAGTTCGCGACAGACTTCGACACCGCATCGAGCGTGATGTCGTTCGTGGTCTTGAGGTCCACCACGCGCACACGGTTGGGGCCGGTGAACTGCAGCCAGTCGGGGCGGCACTTGCAACGCAGGCCCGTCGCGCTGTCGATCCAGAAGGCCGACATTTCAGGGCTGCCAAATGAGAACAGGCGGGCGAGTTCGGGGTTGCCCAGGATCGCGCCGCGCTGCTGATCCACCATGTCGGCTTCTTCACGTGTGATGATCTCCAGGCCGCCCATCGCGTCCTTCCATGCCTTGCCTTCCTTGCTGGCCAGGCTCAGGCCCTCGGGCTTGATCGTGTAGCGCTTGCGGAACTCGTCAGGCTCCAGGATCGCGGTGTGCGTCATGGTGCCCAGGCGCATGGCCGCAGTCTCGACACGCTCAGGACGACCGGGCGCCATGTGCAGCGCATAGCAGTGCGCGGGCGAGTCCTTGAGCGACGACAGCATCGAATTGCCCACCGCCTCGTCAGCGTGGTACTCGGCGGCGGTGATGATCTTGAGGTTGCTCATGACACCGCCCACACAAAAGCGCTCACGACGGCCGCAGCCGAGCCAACGAGGATCAGCAGGCCCTGCTGCGCGCCGGTCAGGCGGTTCCACAGGCGGGACAGCAGGCCGGGTCGCGTGTGGTGCTCGATCACGCCAGGCGCCGGGAAGTGGTCGCCCAGCTCGTTGCGGCGGTGCAGTTGCGTCACGCGGCGCGTGCTGAAGGTCATGGTTTCGTCCATGGCCTCGACTTGTTCGCGGGTGAGTGCAGGGTGTTCCATGGGATCAGCCTCCGGGTCAGGGTCAAGGAGTCGGGGGAGGGCGCGCAGGAAGGAGGTCATGCGCGCAGCCAGGTCATGGGCACGTCTGAGAGGTAGGCCTCCCAGCACGCGGACAGGCACGCGGCCTGCGCTTAGAGGATCAGGAGGGCGCTCATGCTCGACCCTCCGCCTTGGCGATCAGTGCCAGGGTGCGGTCACGATCACCCCCGGGCTTCTGCTCGCATGCGGCCACCAGTTGGGCCACGGTGATGCCCAGCATGTCGGCGCAGAGTTGGTCCGACTCGGCCTGCAGTCGCTTGACCTCGGCCAGCAGCGCAGGCGCAAAGGAAAACAGCCGGGCGTAGGCCTTCGACGCATCGGTGTGCGGCTGACCGTCGGCGGGGTCGAAGCACTCGGCCACCAGGCAACCGCCTTGCGGCAGAGCGGTGCGGACCAGGTTGCCCACCACCTCGAGGGGCGTTTCGAGGTGCGCGCTCATCACAGCCCCCGCGCCTCGGCGATGCTGTCGGCGTTGGACTCGACGTAGCGGTCCACAACAGCGCGGCGCAGATTGGCCACCAGCGGGCAGGCGCTGTCCTTCAAGACCAGCATCAGGGCCGCGGCGGTTTCCATGTAGTCCAGCGCCTCGACAACCTCATCGGCCGCCGACTTGAGCACTTCGCGGGGCATGGCGCCCAAGCCGTTGAAGCTGGGGACGTGGCCTTGCAGCCCAGCCAGCGCCTTCTGCATGTCGTTCGCCAGCTCGGCGTGCAGGTCTTGCAGCGCGCTGTCGGCCGCGTCTTTGCGCGCCAGGTGCTGGTTCGTCGCCAGCGTGTTGAAGCAAGGGGTTCTGTCCATCTCTGCTCTCCCGGGTGGGTGTTGCGTTGAGATGGATCTTCGCAATGTTTTGCGAGACTGTCAAGCAAAAGTTTGCGATGCAGCGCAAAAAGTTGCGAACCTAGGGGGTGTCCAGGCGTAAAAAAACCCGCTCGCGGCGGGCTGGTCGTTTAGTGGGCGACTACCTGCTTTGCCTAGCAATGTTGGCCAAGTCGTCGGCCATGCTGCGCAGCATCTGATGTGTCGAGTAGTCCATCCCCTCTGGCATCGCTTGACGCGTCCACCTGACTTCGAGCGCGACCCATGCTATTGCCAAGATCGTAAGCACCCAAAGAATGAGCGTCGATTTGCTGGGGCCCTTTTGCATGCGTTAACCCGAGGTTGTCAGCCAAAAAACGGCCGCACGACCAGCCAGTAGAGGGGCCAGATCGTCGCCAGGAAGAAGTCGATCGGCACCGTGATCAGCCAGTTCCACCAGTTGTATTGAGTGCCGTCAAAGAACACCAAGTAGATGAATGTGGCCAGGTCGCCCACAAAGTAGGCACCCATCAGGGCGGTGTTGAGCTTGTCGTTCACCTTCAGGCCCTTGAGTGCTTGCCAGCTTTGGGAAGCTGCTGATACCAGTCGGCCTCCCTGGGGGATGGGGCGCTGTTGAATGGGTCATCAACCAAGCGCAGGTCAAGGGAGCCTTGATCCGGGTTCCCGTCGCCGTGCTTGATCTTGATGGTGCTGGTGGAATGGCCCGACGACTTCGCCGGCTGCGCCACCGGGACACGGTTCCGGGCCGCCAGGTGAGCCGCCGCCGCGCGGGCGTCCTCGGCTGCGTTGTGGATCATGTCAATGATCCCCGACTGCTTTGGCACGGGCAGGTCGCTCAAGTCCTCCAGCATCTGCTCGACCCTCGGAGAAAGAACGCGCGGCTCAGGCTTGCTCGGGTCTGGTTCGGTGATCAGGTCAACGATAGAGACCTCCAGGGCCTCGGCCAAACGCTCGATCTCTGCCAGCTTGGCCGATCTCTCCTTGCCAGTGGCTGTAACGTGCGGCGTCTTGTCAAGGTAGTTGCCGACCGTGTTTGCAGCAATACCAGCCTTCTTGCCGAGCTTCGAGTTGTTCATGTCTCGCAGCTTCATGAAGTGCTCTAGGCGCTCGGCCAGGATCTGATTCGCGGTCTTTTTTGCCATCGCAGAACTTTGCTACACCTGATTCGCAAAAGGTTGCTTGCATGAATCGCAAAAGATTGCGATACTGCCGGCATGGACACCGAACTCGACACCCGGCTTCGTGCCGAACTTGACCGCCGCCGGGGCGACTGGCCCAGGATCTCCAAGGCTGCCGACGTGAGCCACTCGTGGGTCTCGCAGTTCGTGCGCGGGAAGATCCCGAACCCAGGGTACGCCACCCTCAAGCGCCTGCAGGCTGCCCTGGCCGCCAAGCCCGCCGAGCACGCGCAGGGCTGACCCATGTTTCCCCGCCCGCAGGCCATGAGCGCCGCCACGCAGCCCCGCCACATGGCGGCTGCCGCCTCCTCCATGAACAGTGCCGCGCCCTCCCGCGCGGCTTTGCGTGGTGGGGTCTGCGGGCGCTTTCATTCCCACCGCTCCACCAGCACCGCAAGCACCAGCGACGCAACGTCCGCCGCTGCCTCCGCTCGCCACCACACCGCACGCACCTTCGCGGCGGCCCACAAGTTCACGTCCATGGAGTCCCTCCTGTTGGTTCTGCATGGTCAAAGTTTTGCCCCCTGGCAACTGGTAACTCAACAGGTAACCCCATGACTTCTTCCAATCACCTCCCCCTCGTCGGCGGTGTCGTTCAGGCCCAGCGCCTGGTCGTTCCCCCCGAAGTCATCCGGGGCCTGACCTCCTACCGCCACGCCTGCCGCCTCGCCTGGAAGCTGCGGGCCGTCAAGAACCTCACCAGGCGACACCTCGCCGAGCAGGCAGGGCTGTACCCCACGCACGTCTCCGACTACTTCAGCGTCAAGGAGAACAAGCGCGAACTCCCCGCCCGGCACATCGCAACCGTCGAGCGCGTGCTCGGCAACACCGTCATCAGCCAGTACCAGGCCGCTCAGTCCGATCTGACCGTCTTGGAAGAGCTGCAGGCGCTCCGAAAAGTCGCATGAAAACTGTCACCCTCAAGCACCTCTATTCCATGTGCGACGACATCGGCGATCGCTGGATGTGGCGCGGTCGGACCAATGGCGCCGGCACACCCAAGATGATCTATCGCCAGGTCGACACATCCGTCTACCGGGTCGCCTACTGCCTGCACCACAAACTCGAGCTGTCAGACCTTGGCAAAGACGTGATCTGGCCTGTCACCGAACAGGGCGACATCAACCCTCAGCACCTCATGCGGGGCACCGCTGGGCAACTCCAAACATGGCGCAAGCTCAACGGCAAGTCCAAGCGCAGCCCATCCGCTCGAGCAGCGCACACCCGTGGCGCCCGCACAAGCCCGCACACCAAACTGAGCATCGAGAAAGCTCGAGAGGTCCGCGCATCAGACGAGCACAGCACCGTCCTGGCCGCGCGCTTTGGCGTTGACCGCAAGGCCATCGAGGACATCCGCCGAGGCCGCACCTGGCGCGAAACCGTCGGCCCGGCCTCCATCTTCAGCATGGGGGGGCGTGCGTGAACTATTACAAGCACTACATCGGCGACTTCCAGCGCGACACCACGCATCTGTCGCTGACTGCGCGCGGGGCCTATCTGGCCCTGATGCACCACTACTACGCCACAGAGGAGCCCCTCCCGGCCGAGCACGCAGCGTGCTGCCGGATCGCTGGGGCATTCAGCAAAGCAGAGCGTGACGGCGTCAAGGAGGTCATGGGCTTCTTTGAGCTCAAGGACGGCAAGCTTTGGCACAAGCGCATCGAGGCCGAACTCGAAAAAGGAGAGAAGCGCTCAGACAAGAACCGTGAGATCGCCCTGGCACGCGAGGCCCGCAAACGTGCCGAGAAAGACGCACAAGCAGACCACGAAGGCAGCACGAAACGTGCTCACGAACATGGCAACGGAGGCGCACGAACGGAGCACGAAACGTGCACCACAGACAGCACCATACCAATAACCATAGCCAGTAATACACCAACAACAACAGCGCGCGCGCCAGCGATCGACAACGAGGTGTTCGCGATGACTGCCGAATGGCTGCCCGGTCCAGGGTTCACCGTGCAGGCCAAGCTCGCCGGGCTGCCAGTGCTCGATGCCGCAGCGATGGCTGAAGGGCTCAACGAGTTTCGGGGCTTCTGGCTGGCCAAGTCGCACGAGCTTCGCACTCAGGCCGAGTGGGACAACGCCCTCGCCAAGAGCCTCAAGACCCGCCAAGTGCTGGCCGCGTCAAGGCCTCAACCGCAGGCCGCACAACGCCGCGCCGGATCACACGCCGGCTTCCAAGCCAAGGACTACACCGCAGGAGTGAACGCAGATGGATCGCTTGCCTGATTGGCTCGACACGAGCAATGAGTCCGCAGAAGTCACCGAAAAGCCGGCGACATGCGAGACACACGGCCAGTACACGAGCCGGCACATCATCGCCAGGATTTGGTCGAGGTGCCCGCAGTGTGAGGCGCAGCGCCGATCTGCCGAGGAAGCCAAGGCCGAGGAAGACGCACGCAAAGCCCGTGAATTTCGCCATCGCAAGCTTATCGGCCGTGCCGCAGTCCCCGAGCGCTTCGTGGGCCGCACCTTCGAGAACTTCAAGGCCGACACCGACGACAAGCGCCGGGCCCTGTCGATCCTGCGCGACTACTGCGACAACTTCGACGAGAACGCCCGCAACGGCCGCGGCCTGATCCTCTCGGGCAAGCCAGGCACCGGCAAAAGCCACCTCGCCAGCTCCGTCCTGCAGGCCCACCTTGACAAGGACGTGCTCTACGCCACCTGCTTGGACCTGATCCGCATGGTGCGCGAGACGTGGCGCCGCGACTCCGAGAAGTCCGAGCGCCAGGTGCTGACCTACCTGTCCGGGCTCGACCTGCTCGTCATCGACGAGATGGGCGTGCAGTACGGCACCGACGGCGAGCAAACGATCCTGTTCGACGTGCTCGACGGCCGTTACCGCGCCATGAAGCCCACCATCCTGCTGACCAACCAGGACGCCGAAGGGCTCAAGGCCTACATCGGGGAGCGCACTTTCGACCGCCTGCGTGAGACATGCAAGCTGGTGCCGTTCGAGTGGGAAAGCTACCGACCCCAGGCTCGCAAGGAGGCCGCGGCATGAACCTGTTCCATCGCTTCCCAACCGCTGTCGCCCAAGCCGAACGAGCCGCAGCACATCGCCTGCTCGATCGTGCTCAGGCCGGCGAAAAGGTTTCGGCCCGAGAGATCGCCGACGCACTGCGGACCACCGGGGATTTGGCGGGTGATCGCCAGCCCCAAGACTCGCGCCCGCGCGCGCATTTCGGGGGTGAGGCATGAGCAAAACCGACCCCTGTCTCAAGTGCGGCCAATGGGGCCACACCTCCAGCAGCTGCAAGCGCCCAGCACCGCCAGCCGAGCACGCATCCGCACGGCTCGATGGCCACGACAACGGCATGCACCGCTGCGCCGACTGCGCCAAGGGCTCGTTGCGTCTGTGCGCGCAGTTCGTGCCCAGCGTGACGCAGCCGGTTCGGTGCGATCAATTCAAGGCAAGGAACAAGGCATGAGCGGCGCCAGCTACCTGATCCCCATCAAGACCGTGACCGGACTCAACGCCCGCGAGCACTGGCGCAAGCGTGCCGCCCGGGTCAAAGCCGAGCGCGCTGCCACTGCGCTGATCGTCCGCCCGTTCTTCACGCCCTGCATCGTCCGCCTGGTGCGCCTCTCGCCAGCCCTGTGCGACGACGACAACCTGCAGGGCGCCATGAAGGCAGTGCGCGACGAGGTGGCCAAGATCTGCGGCGTGGACGACGGCCCCACCGGCCCGATCACCTGGCATTACGCCCAGGAGAAGTGCAAGCGCGGCCAGTTCGGCGTCAAGGTCGAGTTCCTGGCGATTTGAATCAAAACAGGATCAAGAAACCCGAAGCCGCTCCGGTCAATGGGCGGCACCAACTGGAGCAGACATGACCACTCAGATGATTTTCCGCAGCTTGTTGGCCGTCGGCCTTGCTGGTGTTGCTGCCTACTTGGCCGCAAATGGCAAGGACGGATGGGGCTGGTTCTTGTTTGCTTCTGTGCTCGTTGTGGGGTGATCGGCCTCGCGCGCGTGCATTTTTCATAGAAGGCCATGACCCTCATCCGCCAAGTCAAAGTCAAGCGCGTGGACTGGTTCCGCGTGCTGGCCGACTTGCGCGACAAAGGGCTCACGCTGCGGGTCATCACGGCCTGCACCGGCATCAGCAAGCCAACGCTCTTGGATCTGCGCAACCAGGAGGCCGACCCAAAGATGCACCAGGGCGAGCTGCTGATTGCGCTGTGGATGCGCGAGACGGGGCGCACGTTCGACAAGGTGCCAAGGCATGGCGACCCACGCACCGGCATCAAACCCAAGTACGTCGAATCCTGGGAGGGCGGCACCATCCATTGCCCCCTGTGCGGCACCGAGCACACCGTGCGCGCACCCAAGGCCACCAAGGACGAGCCGCACACCATCGACGCAAGGCAGCTCACCCTGTTGAACTGAGTCGCATGGTCGGGAATGCTGCCAGCCTCCCGGCGAACACTGCAACGGTCATCCATCAAACTGACCGGAGTGCAGCATGGCCAAAGCAGCCCGCGCCGTCCAAGTGCCTGGCGAACCCGCCAAGGTCGAGGAAGTCGCCACCGAACAAGCCCAGAACGACGCAGCCGAAACCGACCAGGCAGCAGAAGGCCAAGCGCCTGAACTCGCCGACGAGGTGGCCATCTTGCGCGCTCAACTCGAAGCCGAGCGCCTGGCACGTCTGGAAGCCGAGCAGCGTGCAGCGCAGGCCGAGCAGCAGGCCGAAGTCGCCGCCGTGGCTGCCCCTGCTGCCGCCCCGGTCACGCCCGGCAAGTCCGCCCACCTGAGCAAAGCCGGCTGGGTTGTCCCTGCCGCCTACGGCTCGCCCGTGAAGGCCTGACGCCATGTGCCGCGGCGGTGGTGGCGGTTACAGCGCACGCGACGCAGCACGCGACCGTGAGGCCGCGCGCGTCGAGGCTGAGAACCAGCGAATTGCAGCCGAGAACCAGGCGCAGGTCGATGCCAATGCCGCGGTGGCTGCCAAGCGTGTGCGCGCCAAGGCCAACACCCTCATGACCCGAGGCAGCCGCCCGTCGCAGGCCACCGCAGGCGGCACCCAGGCATCGCCTGCCATGACCTCCACCGTCATGGCGCGAGGCGCCGCAACCCTCGGAGGCCAGTGATGGATCAGTCCCGCGTCGAGAAGTACCTCAAGCGCCACGAGCAGCGCCGGTCTGAGCGCCTGCGCAATGAGCACATCACGCGGGAGTGCTACGACTACGTCCACCCCGCCCGTGGCTTCGGCTTCAGCGGGGATGCGACGTTTGACGCCGCCACCGAGCAGACCAAGCGCGCCCGCGTGCTGTCGTCGGTGTCTGCCGATGCCGCCGAGAACCTGACCGCCAACTTGGTGGCCGGTGCCACGCCCGCAAACGCGCAATGGTTCGAGATGGACGTGGCCGGCGCCAGCGAGAATGACAAGCGCTGGCTGTCGGACTCTGCCCGGTTCATCTGGGAGAACATCCACGCGAGCAACTTCGACGCCGAGGTATTCGACGCCATGTTCGACGTGGTGGCCGCTGGCTACTGCGCGCTCTACATCGACCAAGACCGCGACGTGGGTGGCTATGCCTTCGAGACGTGGCCGCTGCACCAGGTCTACCCGGCCAGCAGCAAGCCGGGCGGCCCGGTGGACATTGTCGAGCGCGCCTACCAGATGACCGCCGAGCAGGCGGCCACGGTCTACGGCTTCAAGGCCTTGAGCGAGCGCACGCAAGACGCGGCGATGAACAAGCCGGAGACCATGGTGGACTTCGTGCACATCATCGAGCCGCGCGCCCTGAGCGTGCCCGGCGCGTTGCTGGCCAAGAACCTGCCCGTGGCGTCCATCGTCATCGAGAAGGCGGCCAAGCATGCGGTGCGCGAGTCGGGTTACCACGAGATGCCGGTCATCGTGCCGCGTTGGTCCCGCCTGCCTCAGTCTGCCTATGCCACGGGCCCGGTGGCTTCAGCTCTTCCCGACATCCGCCTGCTCAACCGCCTGCGCGCCAACGAACTCAGCGCCACCGAGCTGGCTGTGGCCGGCATGTGGATCGCCGAGGACGACGGCGTGCTCAACCCCAAGACCATCAAGGTGGGGCCGCGCAAGGTCATCGTCGCCAACAGCGTGGACAGCATGAAACCGCTGCTGACGGGCGCCGACTTCAACGTGGCGTTCACGGCCGAGGAACGGCTCGAGCGCGCCATCCGCAAGCGCTTGCTCGCCGATCAACTGCAGCCCCAGGACGGGCCCGCCATGACTGCCACCGAGGTGCACGTGCGCGTGGCCTTGATCCGCCAGTTGCTTGGCCCTGTGTTCGGCCGCCTGCAAGCCGAGTTCCTGCAGCCGCTGGTGGTGCGCTGCTTCGGCATCGCCTACCGAGCCGGCATGCTGGGTCAAGCCCCGCAAGGTCTGGGCGGCCGGTCGTTCCACGTCAAGTACATCAGCCCACTGGCACGCAGCCAGAAGCTCGAAGACGTGACCGCGGTGCAGCAGTACGTGCAAGCCATCGGCCTGCAGTTGCCGGTGTGGCCCGAGGCGCGCGACCTGGTGGACATCGACGAGGCGAACCGCATCGTAGCCAACGGATTGGGCGTGCCCAAGTCGATCGTCCCCGAGGCCAAGAAGGTGCAGGCCCTGCGCGACGCGCGCAAGCAAGACCAGCAGAACCAGCAGCAGGCCATGCAACAGCAGGCCGCGCAGCAATCCATGACCGACGCCATGGCTTCGCGCATGGCCAACGCAGCGTAAGGAGCGCGACATGAGCAACATCACCGCAGTGCAAACCGGCTCGGGCTGGGATGTCGATGGCCCGACGACCACGCAGGTGCTGGTCAATCTGGACACGAATGGCCTCCCGACCGGCTCACTCATCACCCCAGACGGCCAGCCGGTGGGCGGTGGTGGTGGTGGTGGTTCTGTTTGGGCGTATCGACCCTACGGGGCGAACGTCGCCGAGGTTGGGTTTGCAAACGCATTCCAAGAGGTCATTGAAGTTCCGTTTGACCCTGGCACAGTCGTGGAGGTCAGCGTCGAACTGCTGAACGACTTGAGCACGGATACCGGCGCTGGTGCTGGGGCGGGCAACGGTAACGGCCGATACAGCTTGGGTTCGCTGCGATTCGCCTCGGGATCGGCCTTCTCCGACGCAAACCCGAAAACGCTCGACGGGACCACAGCAGCGGCGTTTGTGGATGTGCCGAGCAGCGGGTCGTTCACCAGTGTGGATGGGCAAGGCCCGAGCCCCATGGTCCTGTTTGTTCCGGCGGCGCCCGCGTCTCACTCGACCACTGGCCAGCTCGGCTATGCGTACTCCCCGCCTGTGCTTCTGGAATTGCAGCCTCGGCGCGACGGGCGCCCCGGTTCCGTCATTTACATCCAGGGCCGCACAGGCGGTGGCGCAGGCGCTCACTCGCAACACAGTCGCGGCATCGTTCAGACGGGGGGCGCCGACATGCACACGTTGGATGTGCCTTACCGTCGTCGCGGCTACCGATACAGCACTTACGACGCACTGAACCTCATCAACTGGGACACCGCGACGGACAGCTCTAGCGAGTTTTTCGTTTTCTCGCTTCGCATCCGAGCTGCGCAAAAGTCGTTCGTCATTGCCAACTGCGGCGACTCGACCCAGCAGGGCGTCAACACGCCAAACAGCGTGCTCAATGCAACGCACCAAACAGTCCAGGAGCTGAACAGCAGCCGCGCGCTCGGCGCCGCGTGGGGCTACCTGAGCTTGGCCCAGGGCGGCGCCGTGCCGCCGTACTTCCACGGCATGCTTCGGGATCAGTTGCTGCGCAGCCGGAACTTGCCGGACATTGTTTTCGTGGAGGTGCACAGCCAGAACGTCAGTGCCCTGACTGAGGCATCGCCGTACACCGATACAGGTATCAAAAACGACTGGCAGCGCGTGCTCGGCTTGATCGAGCTGGGGCAGCGCGTTGGCACCATCGTTGTGCCGACAACCCAGCCACCCACGTCCTACATCCAGGATATCTACCTGCTGGGTGGGGCGAACCAGGCAACGGCGCTTGCCATGGAGGCAAATCGCCTGAAGCTGAACGGCTGGATTCGCGCCAGCGGCGTGCCTTACCTTGACGTTGCAACCCTGGTTGCGGGCGGCGCTTACTCCAACGGGATTCAGTACCTGCTTGGCTACACCGGCACGGGTGACGGCTACCACCCGAACCAAGCGGCGCACGCGCTCGTGTCCGCCGAACAGCAAGCAATGGTCCTGCGTCTGCTCGCTGGCGGGCGCGCAAAGGGGCTTCAAGGTAAGCCGGACTACTTGGTCCCATACGCGCCGACCGCTGATGGCACAAAGACCACGTTTGCGGTTCCGCACGGCCTGGGCGTCGTGCCGACAAACTGCAACGTCGTTGCCAGGAATGCACTGACTGTGAGCCAACCGTTTGCCGTTTCCTGGGACATCAATCAGGTCTACATGACCTACTCGACGGCCCCATCCGCTGGCGCGCTGTCGTTCACGGTCGAAGTCACGCCGTAACCCCCAGCCCGCCTCGGCGCGGATGAGTGGATCAAATGCCCACACCACAAACCTACCGCCGCATCTTCGAGGACAACGCCGACGGCGTGCTGATCCTCGAAGACCTCGTCAAGCGGTTCTCTCAGCCCCAGGTGAGCGCCGGGGGCATCGACGCAGTGCTCAAGACCTACGAGCGCGGCGGCATGCGAAAGGTGCTCGACTACATCCTCGGCCAGATCAACCGAGCGAACGGAGTACAAGACGATGTTCAAGAAGACCCCCCGATTGATGTCTGAAGCCGCCGCAGCCGAAGCAGGCGCAGCATCTGGTGGCGCTGCCGATGCCGGCGCGCCTGCAGCACCTGCACCTGCATCCGCTCCCGTCGCGCCCCCGGCGCCCGCTGGCACCGTGATGGCCAAGGGCGCCACGGCTGCCGAGCCTGCAGCCTGGAGCGCGCCCGACAAGTACCTGGTCAAGAACGGTGATGAGGTGGACTGGCAAGCCACCGCGCGCAAGATCGACGAGGGCCGCAGCCACCTGGAAAAGCGTTTCGGCGCTGGCGATGTGCCACCCAAGGACATCAGCGGCTACAAGGTGGCCGCCCCTGAGCAGTACGCCGAACTGCTCAAGGACTGGAACCCTGCCGAAGACCAGGCCTTGCAGTCCTTCCTGGGCAACGCGCACAAATCCGGGTTCACGCAGCAGCAGCTCGACCTGGTGCTGGGCGAGTACGGGCGCGTGATGTCGCAGGTGCAGGGCGCTCAACTGACGCCCGAGCAGCGCTTCGAGCAGGAGGCAGACGCCACCGCCAAGGCCCTGGGCGAGGTGTGGAAGGAGCCCGGCGAGTTCGACAAGAACGTGGGGTTGTCCTACCAGGCCGGCGTCAAGCTGGCCGCCAAGATCGGCGTCGATTACGACGAGTTCAATGCCGCGCTGGGCAACAACGCCATGTTCTTGCGCGTGGCTGCAGCCCTGGCCCCCGAGATGCAGGAAGACACCCCGGCAGGCACGCAGCAGACCCCATCCGATGCGCTCGACTGGGAAGCCAAGCGCGCCGACCTGGTGAGCCAGCGCGATGCCCTCAAGGAAGGCGACCCGCGCCGTGCGCAGATCGTCAAGCAACTCAAAGACCACTACGAACGAAAGTACCAGAGCTGACGCCACGCCCTCCGCAAGCAAGGCCCGCCACCGTGCGGGCTTTGTCGTTTCTGGTCGGGAATCCTGACCAGCAGCAGGGGCACAGTGCTCACATCAGAGGCCCGGTGTGGCAGCCGGAAACCCTCCTGTCTTGCCCGTAGCCGCTTGACCTTTAGCCGGGTCGTGGCCACGAAAGCAGGCCCGGTCAAGTGACTGGACACCCTGAATCGGCGCAAACCTTTTCAGGAGCAAACCATGTCTCTCGCCAATCCTTCGGTTGCTTTCAAGCAGCAGTTCCATGACGGCTTCCGCGATGCCGTGGCGCAGCGCGAATCCCGTTTCACGCCCGCCGTCATCGACCGCGGCATGATCGAAGGCACCTCCTTCACGATCAACGGTCTGGGCACCGTCGAGATGAAGCAGGTCACCGGCCGCTACCAGGACAAGACCCCGCAGACCGTTGCCAACGGCACCCGCGTGGTCTACATGGGCGACTACAGCGCCCTGGCCGTGGTCGATGGCTTCGACGTGCCCAAGCTGGCCGCCGATCCGTCGTTCAAGTACCCTGGCCTGCTGGCTGACGCTGCGAACCGCCTCAAGGACAAGATCATCTACCGCGGCCTGCTGGACGCTGTGGTGACCAAGACCAGCGAGACCGGTTTCAGCACCGTGGCTCTGCCCTCGTCGCAGATCATCGTGGCAGGCGGCACCGCATTCACCAAGGCCAAAGCCATCTTCGCTCGCTCGCTGTTCCGCAAGAACGAGTGCGACAACAACAACGGTGAGCAGCTGTTCATCGCCTACAACGATGACATGGTTCGCCAGATCCTGGCCGACACCACCCTGACCAGCGCTGACTTCATGGCCACGCAGATGCTGCAGGCCGGCGAGATCGCTCGCAACTGGCTGGGCTTCACCTGGGTGCCTTACCAGGCGCTGGACAACGGCGCAGGCGGCGCACTCGAAGCGCGCACCGTGGCCTGGGCCAAGTCCGGCGTCGAGATGGGCATGGGCATCAACTTCAAGACCGACGTGTCGGAAAACAAGAACAAGGAAGGTCACCCGACCGAGGCCTACGCATGGCTGTCCTTGGGCGCCGGCCGCAACGACGAGAAGAAGGTGGTTGCCATCGACTTCCTGCGTGCCTGATCAACCACCTGAACACTGAAAGGACACCATCATGGCTGTCGTCACCGTCAAGTCGGCCCAGATCACTGGCCGCGATTCCGCCCCGCCCGTCCGTGGCGGCATGACCCAAGGCCCGCGCCGTCTGTACGACCAAGTGGCCACCGTCGAAGTCACGAACGGCGACTCGATCGCATCGAAGTTCATCTTGGCCACCGTGCCGAGCCATGCCTCGATGCGCGAGCTGGACGTCTACTGCGATGCCATCACCAGCGCCGCCGCCGACTTCGGCGTCTACCAAACCACCCAGAACGGTGGCGCGGTGGTCGACGCTGACGCCTTCGGCTCGGCTGTGTCGCTGGCCACCGCCAACGTGGTCGGAAACAACATCCTGCACGAGTCGGGCGTCCTCGACATCAGCGAGATGGAGCAGCCGCTGTGGCAGATCCTGGGTCTGAGCGCTGACCCCGGCATCGACTACGACATCGTCGCCACGCTGACCGCTGCGGCCACCGCCTCCGGCACGCTGACCGTGCGCGTGACCTACGCGCAGTCGAACTGATTTCGTGGGGCTGTCTCTCATCTAGAGCGACTTGGGGGGCTTCGGCCCCCCTTTTTTGATTCGGAGGGCACATGGCGACCGATGTCTCGATTTGTTCCAATGCGCTGGTGATGCTGGGCGCCGCGCCCATCGCATCGTTCACCGAGGGCACCACGGGCGCATTGGTGGCCTCCAACCTCTACCCAGACCAGAAGCGCGACTTCCTGCGCGCGCACCCGTGGAACGCGGCGATCACGCGGGTGCAGTTGGCGCCCTTGTCGGATGCTCCGGCGTTCGGCTGGCGCTCGGCCTTCCTGCTGCCCAATGACTGCGTGCGCGTCCTGTCCGTCGAGTTCTCCGACAGCGACATCGAGCACAAGGTCGAGGGGCGCAGCATCATGGCCAACACCAGCGCGATCGACCTGCGCTACATCACGAACCTGGCCGTGGACCGCTGGGATTCGACCATGGTCTCGGCGATGACCCTGCGCATGGCCGGGGCCATGTGCTACGCCATCACCAAGTCGGCCAGCCTGACGGACGCCTGGATGGCTGCTGCCGAGCGCAAGCTGCGCGAAGCCAAGTCGCTGGACGGGCAGGAGGGCACGCCGGACAGCATCGACGACGACCCGTTCATGCGTGCGCGCTACCCGGGCGGGGGGTGGTGAGATGGCCAAGACCTCGCACGTTCAGACGAACTTCACATCGGGCGAGATCACGCCCAAGATGCGCGCCCGCATGGATGTCGCCCGGTACAACTCGGGCGTGGAGATCATGCAGAACGCCTGGCCGAACATCCATGGCGGGTTTTCCAAGCGCTGGGGCACGCTGTTCCACTACGCGGCCAAGCACCCAGACCGCAAATGCCGGGTGGTTCGCTTCGTGGTCAATCGCACCGATGCCTACTGGCTGGAGTTCGGACACCTCTACATGCGCGTGCACAAGGTCGGCGGCGTGGTGTTGTCCGCCCCGGCCACACCTTACGAGGTCGTCACGCCCTACACCGAGGCCCAGCTTGACACCCTGGACTTCAGCCAAGGCGCCGACACGCTCATCATCTGGTGCGCCAGCGCTGCGCCTCGTCGCCTGCGCCGGTTCGCTGATGCCAGATGGGTTCTTGACCTGGCTCCATTTGCCCCGGCGCCATTTGCCGAGGTGGGCAGCCGCTTCAATGTGGAGCTCACCCTGAGCGCGGCCGCGGTCGGCACCGGGCGCACCATCACGGCCGCCTCTGGCGTTTTCCTGGCCTCTGACATCGGCCGCCAGGTGTGGGCCGGCGCAGGGGTTGCCACGATCACGGCGGTGGCCAGCGCCACATCGGCAACGGCTGACATCACGGTCGAGTTCGACGGCACCGCCATCGCTGGCAACACCTGGACGCTGGCGGGCAGCCCGCAGGCCACGTGCACGCCAAGCGGAACCGGGCCGGTCGGCTCATCCATCTCCCTGGGCCTGTCGGCTGCAGGCTGGCGCGCGTCCGACGTTGGCAGCCATGTCGAGATCAACACCGGCCTGGTCAAGATCACGGCTTTTGGTTCCGACACCTCGGTGACTGGCGAGGTCATGGTGGCCCTCAACACCACGGTGGCGGCGCCTGCCAACGCCTGGGCTATCAAGCCGCCAGCCTGGAACGACTTCGACGGCTACCCGGCGACCGGCACGTTTCACGCACAGCGCCTGCTGGCAGCCGGAACCGCTTCCTACCCGCAAACCATCTGGGGCAGCGCGGTGGGCGAGTTCTTCAATTTCCAGCTCGGCACGCTTGACACCGATGCGTTTGCGTTCGAGCTGGTCAGCGACGACGTGAGCCCGATCACCTACATGATCTCGATGGAGTCGCTGGTGGCGCTGTCGTTCGCTGGCGAGTTCACGCTGGACGGCGGGGTCGAGAAGCCCATCACCCCCACCAACGTGCGCGCCAAGCCGCGCAGCACGCGAGGCTGCCAGCAGGTGCGCCCTGCCAAGGTGGGCACCGAGACGCTGTTCGTTCAGCGCACCGGCAAGCGCGTGCGGGCTGCAGCGTTTCAGGAGGCGTCCGATTCCTGGGCTGTGCCCGACATGAGCGTGGTGGCCGATCACCTGACCGAACCCGGCGTGGTGGGCCTGACCTGGCACGAGGAACCCGGCACGCTGCTGTTCGCCCTGCGCGCCGATGGCCTCATCGCTTCGTGCACCTACGACCGCGACCAGGATGTCGTCGGCTGGGCCCGCCAGTCTTTCGCTGGTGGTGTGGTCGAGTCTGCTGCCACCATTCCAGACGAGGATGCGGACAAGACCATGCTCGTCGTGCGCCGCGTCATCGACGGCGTGACGGTGCGTTACCTGGAAATGCTCGACCCTGACACCTACACCGACAGCGCCATCAAGGGGACGGCCGGCACCGCGCAAACGGTCTGGGCTGGCCTCGATCACCTCGAAGGCGAAACGGTGCGCGTGCGGGCAGACGACATTCCACAGCCGCCCCTGGTGGTGTCTGGCGGCCAGATCACCCTGGCGCGGCCAGCCACCAAGGTGGAGATCGGCAAGGCCATCGGTCTGCGAGTCAAGCTGCTGCCGCCAGAGGTGTCGGGTGGCGCCGGCATCGTCAAGGGTGCGGCCGTCAGCGTCAACAAGGTGTTCGTCGAGGTGCTGGACACGATCGGCCTCACGGTCAACGGCACAAACATCGCATTTCGCCAG
>Ga0255207_1000105_pt1 | contig 21420 bp, 15 predicted proteins | sample Miss_Miss_RepA_8_2_FD_183043 | JGI IMG/M metagenome (GOLD analysis project Ga0255207, IMG submission 183043) | Freshwater microbial communities from Mississippi River, Louisiana, United States - Miss_Miss_RepA_8d | ecosystem: Environmental > Aquatic > Freshwater > River | place: USA: Louisiana... | reverse complement strand
TGCTGGTTGGCAATGGGGTTGCAATATAAGTTCCAATATTAACAGCCGCAACGTTTGCAGCTGGCAACTGAAGACCAGCTGTTGGAGGAGTGGCAGCTACTGCGGCCGATGCGACCATCAAAGGAGTCATACCATATGGTGATTGTGTTTGAGCGTTGCTTGTGCTCATATTAGTATTATTGGCAATTGTTATCTGTTGTGTAAAACAGTTTGTTAAAAGCTCGAGCTTAGCGTTCAAACCGTGAGTGCATGGGAGATCTGCAAAGACGGCAAGAATGTCTCGCAGTCTAACCTGGGCAAAAATATACTGCACAACGTATGAATTGACCGCAGTAGCACCGTTCTGGACAACCTTCGAGTATGATTTGCCTTGTGTTTTAAACACAGATTCCACGATTGCAGATGAATTGCCGTAAATTGATTGCCATCGAGTAGATGCGGGGCTTTGGGCAATAAACGATGTTCTCTGTTCCATGCCTCGATTGTAAGCTTCGCCGAATGTACCGGCAGCTGACACGGCACCACCACCAACTGTGGTTGCAGTCATGAGACCAGAATTGTTGCATTGGCCAATGCCCGAAGCAGAAGCAGCAGCATTGTATGTCCATGATGTCGCTGAGTCCCTTGCATAACCAATTTGTGGAGCAATTGTGTTCAAATCGTCTGTTGACATGGAGGTGACAAGTTTGAAGCTGGTATAAAATGGCACCTTGTGTGTAGCATGGTTAACGATGGTTCTGTCGTCAATCGACAAAGAGACCGAATCAAAAATCTGGTAATAACCAGCTTTCATCCCCATGCTGTAAAGATTATTAAGGCTTAAATCAGTTGTAATAGCAGTACCGTTGTTGCTAACACTTAGAACGTTCACAATTGGAATCGACAGGTAAGCATCTTGCCAATTGTAATACTGTGATGCCGAAAAGAGTGAGCTCAAGTCAAATGTGACTCGGTTGCTGCCATACTGACCGAATTGTTGATCAGGCAAGCGTACCCACTGTTTATCGAGGAACGGGGGTTCATCAACAGAGGATTGCTTTTCAGTTTGGATGACGTCGAAGATATCAGATGCAGACATGTTTGTTGTGTTGTGTGGTGTTGTTTTTTTTGTTAATTGGTGTGTTGTTAATTAAACAAAGAAAGAAAAAAAGCGGATGGATAAAAAAACGTTTGTTAGAGGTTAAATTAAAATTTAAGACTGAACTTTTTAGGTTTCACAACCTTGTTCAATTCTCGTGCCAATGGTTGCATCATAGCAGCAATACCGTTGTATCTGGGCTTCATCATAGCACCACCAATAATTAGCTTATTCCTACCGAGAGGTACCAGCTTGTTAGCATATCCATGCATGTAGAATAGTTTGTTGTTCATCTTTTATGTTTTTGCGTTGGAGAGGTTTTTTGTTTGTTTTGGTTTTTTTACTCAACGCAAGAAAAAAAAAGAAGATGAAAAAAAAATACACACATACTTGGGATTGTTGTACACTTAGTAGCACGTTGCCTTTAATTAATAATGTAGTAGCACGTTGCCTTTAATTAATAATGTATTACTAAGTACTACTCTTAATCAGTAGTTGCACGGCGATATTCGTGTCTCGCCAGTCCATAATTGTCCCATAATTTTGATCAAGAAACTGTATTGTAATATTAGAATAACTACCGGCTCTCGTCGGCATCCACACTAGATTGTTTGGTTGCACGTTAATGTTTTGACCAAAAGAAACGTTGGGTGCAAACGAGTAGAAGGCATCGCTCCGGCTGGAATTCAAGGTATTGTTCACAAGACTACATGTTAAGATAAAGCTATTCACTTGTGCGCCGTTTGGTGTCGTTGTTGATACCGTTGAGTATGCGGTAGACTGTGGTTCTGGTGGATAGGTGCCAGGCACAAAACCAAACATCTGTGTTATGTTTGTTGCGGGGATAACAAGCTGCATACATGTATCGGAGCCTGATGTGTAGAAATTCTGTGGATTTGTATATCCAACGGGAAGCGTGCTTGATATCACACTGCAATTAAGCTGGACAGCATACAGATTCGGATTGTAGTAGATTTTTAGATAATAGACTTCCGTGCCAACAGAATCCAACCGGTAATGCCCGTTTGCTTTCATGGTCGCTTGTAGTAAGTTATTCAAATCTGTTATGGTGTAAAAACCATCACGTATTTGCATCGTATATGTTATGTTGTTAAAGATATAGCTGAAGCTGTTGTTATTGTAAAATGCTGACACGTTGAAGACACAATATGGTGCAGTTAAGCTTTGTAAAGCAATTGTATCGCCTTCTCTTAACGTCAATCCTCCCGGTATATTCAGGGTATATTGAGATTTTAGCGTGGGCGATGCATGAGAACTGTTGAAAAAGACTGTCTTCATGGTTTTGTATATATATGTTTTTCTTTTTTCTTTTTTTTATTGGTGTTGCTTATTGTTTACATGCAGAAAAAACAAATTTTAAATAAACATCAGAATTGCGATAATTACGCTTTCTTTGAGACCGATTTTTGCTAGCGCTATGGCAGCGGTAATTTGTACTGTGTTTGAATATGGTAGTTTACCTCTAAGCCTGCTCATCGCATAATTGACTGCAGTTTTTATACAATACTTGCAAGCTTTTTTAAAAGAGACCGTGCTGTTACTGCACCGGTTGACACTTTGTATACAAGACCGGCAGCACATACAAAGTCAATAATCTTGCCAATTTGCTCACGATCCCAGTCTCCGAATATGCCAGCAATCTTGCCGACAACGAACTCTCGCTTTTCAGCACCGGACATAGGTGGGACAACACTGTCCAAATTTTGCACGAGATTGCACATATACAAGACAAATGATGGCTCAAATTTCAATCGAGGCAAGTCTTGCAAATTATCAATGATGGCGTTAATTTCATCGTCTGCCGTAAATCGCTGTTTGACACTCTGCATCTGGGAGCCCGCTAATGGCTTGATAAGAGCTAGCTTTGGGTTTTTCACTTTTGGTTTGGATGGGTCCATGGTTTTGGTTTTTGCTTGTATGTTTTTGTTTGTGTCTTAATGTAAACACATACAAAATAAACCAAAGGAACTAACGTAAATAAAAACACACACAGAAAAAACACAACACAACAAATATGTTTTCTAGTTTTAGTGCTGTTTCTAATATGTGTCTGGTTACTAACAGTCCAACACTAACATACAATGCGGCTTTGTTATACAATACAACAAACAGCTATACAGATGGTGCTAGTCACACATGGACAAATTATGTTTACCAAACATGCAGTGGCGTGCGTTGCTTAAATTTAAACAATTGGACAGGCACACTATGCTTTCTTGTTGTTGCGGGTGGCGGTAGTGGTGGCTGTGGTTCCTCATCAGGAGGTGGTGGTGGTGGTGGAGGTCAGCTTGTTTGCGTTAAATACGAATTGGTTAATTTTACAGACACTGTTACAATTACCGTTGCAGGACAAGCAACACCCACTGCTACAGGAGTAAACGGCGTTAGCGGTGGTAACACAACGATTACGTTTGGCACCAATACAAGCTTCAATATAACAGCGGTGGGTGGTGGAGGCGGTGGTGTCAATGCGACAACCAATGTTGGCTTGGCAGGCGGTTGTGGTGGTGGCTGTGGTCGTTCGGCAACGTCGTTAAGTGGGTTGTCAACAACTGGCAATTATATTGGTGGCACTTCTGTCACGATTGGATCCAACGTTGCGACAATTGTGGGCTATGGTAACGCATCCTTGAGTAACAGTACTTTTACAAGCGCTTCATACGCTGGCCCAGGTGCTGGATGCGGCGGCCAAGGTACTGGTGCTGTGATTGGATCATCCTACAGTATTGGTGGTGATGGTTTACAGCCGCCCAGTGGATATGGTGTTTCAACTTACCTGGGTTATGGTGCTGGTGGTGGAGGTTCAGGAAACGTTGGTCTTGCTGGCGGCAAAGGTGGTAAATATGGTGGAGGTTGTGGTGGTGGCAGCGCCGGTGGTTCTTCTCCGGATAGTGGTTATTACTCTGGTTATGGTGCTACCGATGACTCTGGCACTGGAGCAACAACATCACTTGGAGGATCTTCTAGTGGTTATACTCCAGGAAGTGGCAGTTATGGTGGTGGCGGTGGAGGTGGTACGGGGACAACAGCAAAAGGAGGCGCCGGTTTGATTATCATGTCAATATATTAACCATAATTACCCATAATTACGAACCCATAATTAATTACCATACTTATGCGTAACTTGCCACATTACACAAAATATAGTTAGAAGAGAGACACTGTACGACACACCCTGTGAAAACACTTACGGTCGCATTTGTAATCGATGGTGCTGATCCTCCTGCCCAAATCACCGAGCATGTTATCGCTGTGGAACCCGCATCGGAATAAACGTTGATTGTGCTAGGATATGTTTCGTTTGTGTTTGCATATATAAGGGTAAAAGGACACGTTTTGGTACTATTGCTAACACTATTATGCAGATTCAACGTAAAATTAGCAGTGGGCGCTGTTGATAAAAATGAGACACCAATTGTGCTATAATTACAGGTATAATTGTTAGTACTGTTTGTTGTACATGCTGCAAGTTTTTCACACATAGACGTAGTGAACAAGTTGCCACTGTTTGTTATCGAGCTGCAGGTAAGTCCGGTGACTGTTAAATCTCCGCTTGCAATTTTTGATGTCGCGATGCTAGAATTTTGAAGAGAAAGTGTACTACCGGAGGCCATCGTTAACGTTGCTGCGGATGGCACGGTTATGTTACCGCTCGCTGTGATTAGCCCACTTGCTGTCAATGCTGCACAAGAAATATCACCACTTGCTAATGATGCTGTCGGGATTGTACCGGAACTAATACTACTGCCGCTCATGACGGGAGCAGATGAAAAAGTCTTTACACCGGCAATCGTTTCGTTACCTGTTTTGTGCACAGTGTCAGAGTCGGATGCTTTTGCTGCCAAGGCATTGGTCATAGTGGTTGAAAAATTTGAATCGTTACCAAGCGCAGTTGCCAATTCGTTGAGCGTGTTTAAAGTACTCGGTGCCGTAGCAACCAAATTACTAATAGCAACGTCAACATATGCAGTCGTAGCCGCGTTTGTGCTATTGTCACCTTGGGTTTTCGTCGGTAGAGTCACAGTGCCACTACAAGTTAGATCACGGAAACTCAAGTCTGTTGTTGCTCCAATTGATGCTTGTTTGCTAGCCAAGTCTGTTGTTAGGTTTGTTACCCCACTTTGAGGGATGTTTGTTATGTTTGTGCCTGTCAGAGTAGGACTATCACCACTTTTAACAAAAGTAGTCGTTGCGAGCATACCGTCTGTGATACTACCGGTTGGTAGAGTTACAGTGCCACTACAAGTTAGATCTCGAAAACTGAGATCACTGGTTGCTCCAATTGTTGCTTGTTTAGCAGCCAAATCGGTTGTCAGGTTCGTTACCCCACTTTGAGGTATGTTTGTTATGTTTGTGCCTGTCAGAGTAGGACTATCACCACTTTTAACAAATGTAGTCGTTGCGAGCATACCGTCAGTGATGCTACCATCTGGTAAAGCTACTGTTCCAATTGCTTCGAGATTTCGAAAACTGAGATCAGTGGTTGATGTAATTGTTGCTTGTTTACCAGCTAACGCGTTGGTTATGGTTGTTGAGAAATTTGAATCGTTGCCAAGGGCAGTTGCCAATTCGTTGAGCGTGTTTAAAGTACTCGGTGCCGTAGCAACTAAATTACTAATAGCAACGTCAACATATGCAGTCGTAGCCGCGTTCGTGCTATTGTCACCTTGGGTTTTCGTCGGTAGATTCACAGTGCCACTACAAGTCAAGTTTCGAAAACTAAGGTCTGTTGTCAATGTGATGTTGCTTTGTTTGCTAGCCAAGTCTGTTGTTAGGTTTGTTACCCCACTTTGAGGGATGTTTGTTATGTTTGTGCCTGTCAGAGTAGGACTATCACCACTTTTAACAAATGTTGTCGTCGCGAGCATGCTGTCGGTGATGCTACCGGCTGGTAAAGCAACTGTTCCCACTGCTTCAAGATTTCTAAAACTCAGATCACTGGTTGATGTGATTGTTGCTTGTTTAGCGGCTAAATCTGTTGTTAAATTTATTACTCCACTTTGCGGTAGGCCTGATATGTTTGTCGCCGTTAAAGTCGGTGCTGTTGATGATTTTACAAAAGTTGTCGTCGCGAGCATGCTATCTGTGATGCTACCGGCTGGTAAACTAATAGTGCCCACTGCTTCAAGATTTCTAAAACTTAGATCACTGGTTGATGTGATTGTTGCTTGTTTAGCGGCTAAATCTGTTGTTAAATTTATTACTCCACTTTGCGGTAGGCCTGATATGTTTGTCGCCGTTAAAGTAGGGGTGCTACCATCTTTAATAAATGTAGTCGTCGCGAGCATGCTGTCGGTGATGCTACCGGCTGGTAAAGCAACTGTTCCCACTGCTTCAAGATTTCTAAAACTCAGATCACTGGTTGATGTGATTGTTGCTTGTTTACCAGCTAATGCGTTGGTCATCGTTGTGCTAAAATTAGCATCTGATCCTAAGGCAGCTGCCAATTCGTTAAGTGTGTTAAGAGCAGCAGGAGCAGCAGCAACCAAATTACTAACAGCAGTGTCTACATATGCAGTCGTAGCCGCGTTTGTGCTATTATCGCCTTGGATTTTCGTCGGTAGAGTCACAGTACCACTACAAGTTAGATCACGGAAACTGAGGTCTGTTGAGGCACCAATTGTTGCTTGTTTGCTATTGACTTGCGCTTGTATGTCAGATGTGATACCGTTAATATGAGCAAGTGGGGTTGTCCCGTTGTTACCGATGTAGCCTTTCAAATCACCACGTGTCAATATGTTGCCATCTACAGTAACAGTACTATTAGATATAGTAGGACGACTTGCACTTGTAAATGAGACATCACCGGTCATCGTTTTATCGCCAGTGATTGTTTGTGATCCAGACAATGTTACCCTGTTGTCCAGCTGTGTTTGTGCATTGGAAGAAAGACCGTTGATACGAGAGATTTCGTTTGCTGTTATCGTTGTGTTATTGGCTGTGATATTGCCTACCAATCGGAGTTCTGAATTCTCGTTGATGTTCAAGAATTCTGATATGTAAATCTTGTGAAAGTCCTTGTTTGCCGTGATTTCCTGCGAATTTGTTGTTAAATCAACGAAATTGTTGCGAACCCAACGACGCTTGCATAAGTTGTTGTCGTTTGTGGGCGAGTTGGGACACTCAACCCCGTTGGCAAACGAATACTGTGCGTTAATTGTTTGTAATCCGCTGTGATTGCGGAGTGCAAAATTACTGTTGACTGGGTCGGTTGCTTCTTGTAACAAAGCGGCTTTCAAGCTGGCAATCAAGTTGGATCCGTTGCCATACACGAAATCAGGTTCTTCTAACGATGAATAATCAAATGCGCTCATATTGTTTCTTTTTTTTACCTTTGGTTGTGTGTGTTTTTTTTTGCTTTGTTTTGTTTGTTTTTATCACAGAAAAAGTTTATGAAAGACTAAGATACGCGTTTGTTTTACCAATTTGACCTGTATCACTCGAACTCGAAATCAGCTGGATACTTGCTGACAGATTACTGATCCACCCTACTTGGTTAGCACGGTTCGCCTGGTTTGGCCCCAGAATTTGAATCAGCACTTTGTTTTGGGTGGAATAGCCTAGGAAAAGAGGCGTCCATGACATAATAGCCGTGCCATATGTGTTTTGCCAGACAACTGGTACGTTGCTAGTATTGTTCCATATTGATCTTGTTTGTAGTGGCCCGGTTGCTATCAGTTTTGTGCTTGTAGCACCGCTAAGACCACCAGGAAGTAAACTCACAGTAAACACGCACGACGATGAAACAATATGACCGGTGATAGCGGCAGCCTGTAAATCTGAGGTGAATGGCGTCCCCCGTTCGACTGAATTGGTTGACTTTGTTAAAGCATCACTGATAATCTTGCCCACGGTATAACTGTAATTAAATTGAAACGTAAAGGTGTTTATACTTTCCGTTCCAGCAACTGGAGGCAAATTGCAATATATTGATGCCAATGCTACACCTGTTGAATTGGTTGTTATGGATGTGCCTAGTGCCGGTGAAGTCAGTACGTTTTGTGGGCCGTCCATGGATAAAGTACTTCGCAACGAAATCCGATAACTAGTCAAATCGCTACTCAATAAGCTATCCTGGGCATCAACATAGCTCTTACTACACAAATCCTGGGCATGACTGGGTTGAATATCAGATTGCAATCTAGGTAAAAACGTCAACGATATTCCAGAGCTTGGGCCTACTACTAGCGTGTTATCTATCGTCAGCGAACCGGTCAGACGATGAGTGTTTGTTGACGTCGAGCCAGCATAAAGACTACCATGTAAGCGATTTGTTGTCCCAGTAACACCAGCCGTGATTGCATTGTCAACAAGTAGAGTATCGGTATGCACGTGACGTATACTTAATTCATCGGCAGTAAGAGTGCCTGATATCGTGTCGTTGCCTTGACTGTTCAGATATAACCGGTCCGCTTGTTGTTGTGTTATGTATGTTTGCGGTTGATCAAAATCGTTGCTGTTGTATATGTAGGAAGACATGTTTCTATAGCTCCTTTGGTTGGTTCTTGGTTCTTAATTGTTTTTTTTGTGTGTGTTTTATTAACAACAAACCAAAAAAAAACAAAACATGTCTAAACAAAAGAAGGATGACAAGAAAAAACACACGCATAAAAAAAAAGATGATGATTCCGATGATGATTCTGATGATGAGAAGGAATACCGGATGCGTGATGTGTACAAAGAAGTAATTGATAAACGCTTTTTGGTTAAACACGACAACCCAGCTTGGGAAAAGACACACATACGGCTGCCCATGCCGATCATGGTTATATTGGGGAGCACAGGCAGTGGCAAAACAAGCACACTACTTAATATTATGATGGCGACAAAAAAAGCCTGGGCAACTGTTACCATCATCGCCAAATCGTTAGAAGAACCCATATATGAACATCTCATCGCCCACAACGAGGGAAACGACGATTTTAGAGCTTTTGAGGGGATTGAGTCGTTACCAGATTTAGATGTGTATGATCGCAAATTGCATAATTTGATAGTAATTGATGATATGCAAAACGAACCGAAAAGAAAACAGCTCGTATTGGATGACTACGCTATTCGTTGCCGTAAAAAGGGCTGTAGTTTGGTATACCTTGCACAAACTTTTGATCGGCTCCCTTCTGCTTTAAAAAAGCAAGTATCGTATCTGATACTTAAAAACGTGCCGAAGAAAAGAGATTTGCGCTTAATTTTGAGTGAATATGGTAACGGCGACATGAGCACTGATGATCTTGTTCAATTGATGAAATTTGCTACAGCACCTTCTCCCGGCGAACCAAAAGATAGCAAAACACACTTTTTCATGATGGATTTGTGCACCAGTGATCCCAAGTACAAGTACCGTAGAGACTTTACACCGATATACTTTGAAGATGCTTGAGGCCGATGAAATTATTAATTATCAGCAGCCGTCGGCTCATCCGGTAAATTATTAATTATTGGCTTAGCTCCGGTTTTTCCGGTTAGCCTGGCCTCCTCCGGTTAGCAGTCGAAGTATGGAATCTGGCATCAAACCGGTAAGCAGCACCATATGCGCACAGAATTTCTTCACCGTCGCGAATATGTCTTGTTGCTTTGAGAGCAGCATGTGCAAGACCGTTTCTAACATATGTCACAAGACGAGCGTTGTTTCTTTTACCAGAGCCTCTTGCTGTGTTCGCAAGAGCAGCTGTTGACCTATACAAGGCCGCATCTATATATTCATCGTCGCGCACTTCGATGGCATATGGTGCTGTTTTGTTTCCGTATCTTTTATCCCGTTCTTCCTGGTCAATATGCTGCCCGGCGTATTCAATAATATTGTCGTCTTTGCGAAAAACAATATCACCAATTTCTGCCGGTGTTCTTATTGTTGTTTGCGCAAAGAGACCGTCGAAATCACCAATTGTTGATTTGCGTATTCGTAGCTTTTTCTCTTTCACCGTATGTTGCCAGCAAAGACCGATCCCAATAATTGTGTTGCGCGAGCATCGTTGGCACTTGGCTGATTCGAGATATTCTGACCAGTGCAAAGTGTTGTTAATAACAAAATAAAATCGTTTGGGCATCGTTTTTTTTTAGGTTTTTGTAGCTTTTAATTTGGTTTGTTAAAATTGTCTTCGATTTTTTTTTTCTTTTCGTAATACTAAACACCAATTTTTTTACTAAAACAACAACTTTCTACTAAAACAACTTTTCTAATAAAACAACCTTCAATTTTTTTACAATTATGTCATCTTTTAGAAAAACGCCACACGATTCGTTTGAGCAACAATACCAATATGGCAAACAAAAAGAACACGAAAGTGTTGAACGGCTATCAAGGCTCATGTGTATAGGTTTGATAATGCAACAAAACAAGTATGAGCCATGGGATATGAAATCAGGTGATTCTGCCGTGTACCTTGAGTTAAAAAGTATACCACGTCCTTTAAACAACCAATATCCAAAAGTGCCTTTTCCGCTGTCAAAGTGCTTTTGGGCCGATATGATGCTTGAAAAGCAACCAAATCTCAAATTTTACATATGCTATAGATTTACAGACTGCTTTGGCATATACGAATATATACGGGGAGCATGGGTAAACTTTGATTTAGGCGCGATTCAATTACCCGGAGCCTTAGTCAAAACCGATCATATTTTCATACCAATCCGTCTTCTAAACATCGAACCGCTGGAAGATGATGGATATACGCCAGTATATCGAGAGCCACGCGATAGAAACCATGGTGTTTGCATGTTGGAGTTGGGTTAGTATTTTGTCTTTTCTTCACCTTTTTTTACTTTTGTTTTTTTTTCTTTCGTTTTGTGTAACAACAATCTAATAACAAACAACAAAAGACCAATAATTAAAACATGCAAGTTAACCTGGATTTATCAACCGCTGCTCTAAGAAAACTGTTACGGGGTCAAACTGTACAACTCAAGCATGAGCAAATCAACAAAGGGTCCCCAGTATATATTCCCGAGTATTACCATGCTATTAGCAAGGCATACTCAGCTGGTCGTGGCGTTAGAATCTCGTTAAGCAAAGAATCACAAGATGAAAACATTCATCGTCATGCTCACATACGGAACTTGCTACCGAAGAAAAGGGTAGCTGAACTCGTCAGAGAGGAAGAGGAAGAATATGATGGTGATGTTGATATTGAGGGTGGGAAGTTGCCTACTGCCCGTGGTGTTGGCAGACAAATCCGACGAGGTTTCGAAGACTTTGGTAAAAAACTGAATACTGCTCGTGTTCCATTAGCTCGTGTTGCCGCCGCCATTCTGCCAACGGTAGCAGATGCTGTTGAAAAGAGGACTGGTTTACCAGCTAAATCGTTAACAAAGGGATTGGAACCCTTGATTAACAAGGGTATTGATAGGATGGAACGGCAGCAAAAGAGAAATACGGCTAAACGAAAGGCTGCCAAAGAAGAGATGTTATCTGCTCCCGAACCGATTGTTGCCGTTCCTACAACAGCTGATGCTACAGGAGACCCGACGCAAGACCCAGCGATGCAAATTTCAGGAGGCAGAATTAGGGCTATTCCCCATAACGCTGTTAATAAGCCCGTGCTCTTCTATCAACCCGTGAAGGAGTGGAGAAGAGGAGGTGCTTTGTATCCACCAGATCGTTAAAAAGTGTTTTTCGTTTTTGTTTTTTTCGTTTGTGTAATATAAAAAAAATACACAAACCAACGCAAGTCAAGCAAACCAACCAAAGGAAGCCAACGCAAATTATATACATGTTTAAAAAAGGTGTCATAAGCAATCATGCGCTAATCGATCTATGCATGTTATTAGATATCAAATTAAGAGATGTAGTCACAAAAGATCAGCTGGTAAACATGGTACCTCAATTTGGTGGCTACATAATTAATTTGCAGGATTCACATGAAGGCCGCGGGACGCACTGGGTTGCTTTGTGGTGTAACACTCCCAAAACGGCAGTATACTTTGATTCGTTCGGTATGCCTCCTCCCGATGAAGTCAAATCGTTTTGTGGTGGTAAACTCACAATCAACAAGAGAACGATCCAAGATATCAAAGACGATGCATGTGGCTTCCACTGTGTTTTGTTTTTATACTACATACAAAATTTAAAGGGCGCGTTAAAACGGCGGTTAGACAAGCATCTCAAAATATACACAAATATACCAGCTGAAAACGACGACATCGTATACAAAGCGTTTGATCATCTTCTTGTACCGTTGAACAGCGGCATCAAACAAGGTGGTAGTTTACAAGTGGGCGAGTTGCATAATTTACTCGATGCAAGCTATGACAAAACACCACCCGAGCGACTCGGTAGATTTGAGTTAGACGAACAATTGAGTAACGATGTTGGCAAGGTGTATCACGATCATGAAAACGGACAAACAATAATAGCTCATCGTGGCACGCAGGGAAGCAAGGACATGCTAAACAACTTTCTATATTCTCTTAATTTATATGAGACAACAAGCCGCTATAAAAAAGGGAAGACACTACAGGAAAAAGCGTATCAAAAATATGGCAAAGAGAATACAACCACGGTAGGGCATAGCCAGGGGGCGGTGCTTGCTCGCAAATTGGGCCATGATTCAAAGGAAATCATAACACTAAACCCAGCGTACCTTGGTGAACGTGCGGCAAAAAACGAGTACAATATTCGATCGTCGCTTGATCCTGTTTCAATTCTAAAAGTGCCATCCAATGCTGTCAAACGTGTGCTTTATCCAAAGCATACAGCCAAGCATGAAAAGACAATTAAAAGCAAAACATGGAATCCAATTGCAGAACATTCAACCAGTACGTTAAAAAACAGCACAAACTTAAGAGAATTGATTGGTAGGGGACTAGTAAAACACAAAGAACAAATTGCAATATTGTTGCGTTAAATTACAATAAAAGTCACTCTTTTTGCATATATATTAAATTGTATTAAATTGTATTTAATTCAACTTTTGTAAACATCTTTTTCTTTACTTATAACAACAACAACAACACATACATACACATACATACACATACATACATACATAAAAAAACACAAGATGGATCAACAAAGAGAGTTGAATAAGGCACGATTGCTAGCAAAAATTAAACAGCAAACACAACAAGCAATTGGTTTACAACATGGTATAACTGAACAACAAACGCAACAGCAACAAAAACCAGAGTATTTTATTGAGGATGACGAAGAAGTAGATCAAGGACAACGGATGATTAGAAACGAAGAAGAAAAGACGAAATTCCGTAACCATGTCATGGCTATTGCATCACCTAGTATTGCTGCACAGATTATTGGATCACCAGAATTACAAGACATCGAAGTGATAACCCAATTGAATAGAGTATGGACGCCCTTTATAACATTGCTCAAAGAACAATACACCAAGCTGTCTTCAGCGCAGCAATTCATCAACGCGGTCGATGCTTATCTCAATCGTGTCTCAAAAAAAGTGGAGGGCAACGATCCACCATCCCAGTTTTCAGTGCTACACGTGCAGTCTTTTGGTGATCTTCGGTTCGGCATTGGTAAACGTGGGAGATCAAACATGCTGACAACAATTGATGAGGCTGGGACAACAGCCTACATCGACAGCAAGGCTTATAACAAAAGCATTCCAATAGAGATACGGCGATACTTAGGACTAAATCAATTAAAAGAGATGCTGGTGCGCGATGAAAACATTGAATCATATGTAACCGAGCAAGAAGAAAAACGCCAAGCAGAAGCAGAGGAAAAACAACGTAAAGCAGAGCAAAAAAAGAGAGATGCACGTGAAGCGCGTGAAAGACGTCAAGAAGAAGCAGCAAAACAATACCGTAAAAAGCAAGAGGATCGTGAAGCACGTGAAAGGAAAAAGAGGGAGGAAGACGAAGCCGTAAGACAGTTGAACGATGCAATACAAAAGGGAGTTGTTGATTTTGAAGAAAAAACCCCTGGCAAAAAACGAAATCCAAAGAAAGGTGCCACTGCAGATGACCAAGAAAGATTACCCTTGAATCAAGATGGTTCTCTTGATGTTGGTGAGGTTTTCGGCTTGGGATTACGACGACAACAACCAAAGGAGCAAAGGCAACCAAAGGAGCAAAAGCAACCAAAGAAACAACCCGTAAAACAGCGAAGGATTATATTTGGCGGCGGTGGGTCTCTTATTCCTAATCTTAAAGACGAATGGTGTCAACTGGGTGTCTTTAAGCTAAACGTCACGGCGTTAGAACAAGGCAAATTAAGAGTGCTTTATGCCAACAGCGGAGTCAATCATCTACACTTCCCGACAACACCAGTAAGCAAGAACTTTGTGAGTTTATTGACAACATTGTTGAATACAAAACTAGTGAATCAAGACTTGTTTGATTTGCTATCTGAAAGAGAACGATTGTTGTTTCATGATTTGATAAACAAGAGCCGTGTTGCAGCCTCTTTGAAAATCAGAATTGAAACACAGCAACAGGTACTGATAGAAGACAAGATGAAGCGCTTCCAGATTGTGAAAGGTGAAATCGAGAGTGGTAACGATGGTGTTCCCATGCTAACCGAGTTCCGCCAACTACTTGATTGGTTCTTGAAACACAATGTCATCACAAAAAAGAGTTTCAATCGTGCAATTTTGGAATTGGATGCAAATTGAAAACTTTTTTTCTCTTCTACTAAAAAAAAAAACACACACACACATAACTAAAAAAAGTAATTATTATTATAAACAAAACAGAAAGCAACTTTTTTAATCATGGATATTAGCACAGAATCACAAGACGATAAAAGGGCGTATCATCAAAGAGCTGTTTATAGATGGCGTGAAAAAAACAGAGCTAAGTATAACGAATACCAATTACAATTATATTATAGAAAGAGACCACAAGCACAAACACCAGTAGAAGAAGGCGAAATTAAAAAAAGAGGAAGAGGAAGACCACGAAAAGAATATATAACTATATAAGTTTAGTGTTAGCACAAGTTAGTAATATGTAACAAAAAAATACATATTACATGTAACCTTTTTACCCAAAATCTCTTCGGTAAATCCGACAAAAAAAGTCCCCTCAAATTTTTTATACTATAAAAATTATTTTCTTTTCATAGATACAAATCAACTTTTTTTTTCACCAAATTTTTCCTTTTTTCAAACCACTTTTTTTTACTAAAAAAAAACACACACATACAAAAAACAATCAAACCAACAAACAACAAACAAACAAACACAACAAGCAAAACAACAAGCAAAACAACAAGCAAACCAACAAGCAAAACAACGATGTCCACTCAAAAAGCAAACACATCTATTAACCCTTCCAATTTTGGTGCCCCAGCTATTCCCATCAGTGCTGAGGAAGCACGGATTCGTCGTGAGGCACGACAATCAGAGATGATGGCAGCAAAAAAACGAGAAATCGAGGCTGCAATTTTGAGAAAGAAACATGCCATCGCTTCCAATCCGATGACCCGGTACGAACCCACTGAGGATGTGCGAATTCGATTGGAGGGGTTTCAAGACGCAGTAGTCAAACGAGCTAAAAGAGCAATCTCAGAAGCAGGAGAAGCAAGAATAACAGACTACATGACTGAACAACCAAAACCAAAAAAAACAAAAGCAACACCTGAAGATCATGCACGCAATCATGATAACTACTATAGCCGCAGATTGTCCGCAGAGATTGAAAAAGTCAAACAGTTCACAAAAGATAATACTATTCCGACGCTAAGACAAAACCACTTGCTTGCAACCAATATTGATAAACGACGAGCGAATTACGAGGCTGATCGGGAAAAGGGTATTGTCCGCAATGTGGCCACGGGCACCATCTATAACATAAACAAACCAGAAGACATAAAGAAACTGTTTGAACCGCTGGGCGTTGACAATTACAAACAAGCAGTAGCAAAGCTGAAGCAAATCGGTGAATTCAGACATATTCAAGCTAACCGTGACAACAAGGTTCTTCAGCATGATGTACTAGACTATCTTGCCAATAAAGATACATATGGGATGTTGAGCCATAGACCAGCTAGAAATTTTGACCCTGAATCGTCCACCGATAAAAAATTTCTGCTTGATTTTTTCAATTATGACAAATATTCAAAGGGGTTGAAAGCTACGCTAAACGCACAATATAAAAAAGACAGTGTTGATCAATTAAAAAACGAAACTGATGTCATGCTTTTTTTAGCTGACAGGTACAATTCGATGCAGAACGAACCAAGTCGTTGGCAACACTACGCCATTCGTACGCAAACATTATCAGTGGATGGTAACGAAAGCTCTGTTTTTAATTTGACACTCGCCGGTCACCAATATGAAGTGTACTGGAACTTGACGGTAGAAATAAACAAAAGATACACCGGCTATTCAATCAGTAAAGAATCAGTAAAGAAGGAAAAACTACTTATCATTCAAGCTCAGGATGGCGATGAGTCAAAAATCATCGGAGCAATTGATCGCCTACTTGGATATACTTTAACGGAGCTGATTGATACGAAAATCGTTGCTGATGGACCAGAAAAAGTAAAAAAAAGTGGCAAAGTAGTGGCAACGTACACAGTTGACTTTGAAAAAATCACAGTTGAAAATCCTGATTGTATATTTCCGCATAAGGACTCAGGTCGTAATATATTCATGCTAAACTTTTCAATTCAAAAACTACAAGAAGCACCAGATGAATCCACTGTATCCGACGTGCTTGATATTCATATGCGTAGTCCTACTCCAAAGACTCAAAGTCGATTAGGAAGAAAAAAAGAAGATTTTTACGATTTTTGTTTCGAAGCGCTACCAGAAGGTAAGAATTGCGTTATTGAATACATCATTCGGGCGATGGACATCAAATACGTTGAAAAATTCAAAAAGGAGATAACCGATATATACAAGGAAACTTATAAGACCGAATATACCGTACAGAAGGGTATAACACCACGCGTGATTTATCTCTGGTGCGAGAAAACAAACCGTCCTTGCTATCTTATGAACGAGAAAGGCAAAATCATCATTCAAAGAACACAAGACCGCACCCATAACAAAAAGGAAGGTCTTTGTGGTTTTTGCATTGAAAATCACTGGTACATGCTGAAACAAGAAAAGGTTGCCAGTCTTGCGATAAGCGAGATGAATAAGAGGCGTCCCTGCCAAAAGCGAGCAAGCAAAGCCGTTGCAGTTGCAGCAGTAGAAGGTGCAGCAGTAGAAGAAGAAAAGACAACTAAGAAAACCAAAAAGACTGCAAAAAAGGAAGCTATTGAAGAAGATGATGATGACAAAGACAATATTTTTATCCATACTGATTTGAAACAGTTGTCATTTTGTACCAACGATACCGGTAACACCAGAACAATTGTTATTGAACGATGTCTTGAAAACGCTGCTGTCGATGACGCACAAACAAAAAAGTGGTTTCAAGACACATATGGGCAATCGCATGAAGGCACCTTGATGACAGACGTTGTTAGACGATATGTGACAGAGCACAACGATCATCCACGGTACAAATTAAGTGGACCGATGACTATTTCGTCGTTTGTTGACAAGTGTGGAGACCGGTATGTTTTCAGCAATATGAGTGGGCCATATAACCAAGAAGCTTGCCGCATTATGTGTAACGCTCTTCAAATTCCGTATCAAAATCAAAGTATTGGTACATTTGTCGGACAAGTGCGCGAAATTATGGCTGGTGGACTTCGAACACAGATACCCATGAAAATCAAAAAGCAATTGATGTCGAACCAAGGCAACAAGTGCGCATCATGCAAATTTAATTTGAAATTCCCCGATGAAAAAGACAAAAAAGACGCTGTAGTATTTCATTGCGATCATGTAAAAGCACTTGCTAACGGAGGCAGCAACGAAATATCCAATTTACAGTTGCTCTGCGTTGCTTGCCATCTAGAAAAGACGAAATCAGAAAACGAGAAGGGCTACAAAAAACAATACAACGATGTTTCATACCTCAATATCCAAACGCACGAAGCGGTAAACAGCTGCTTCTTTTCAAAGTACGGCTTTACTACGGTGATTCCCCCAAAAAAAAACATCATCTTTTATCAAAAAGTGGCGGTTGATACTGTTCGTTGCCGTGCTACAATCCTAAGAAACTACCCTAAAAGATGGCCACAATATACTGTCCTCGATGGTATTGAACCGTGTCACATTGAAAGCGTTGAAGATATTGAGGAATTAGCCATGTATTATGTTGAATTGGACGATCGTCAGTTTTGGCCATCACAGGGCAATAAATTTTACTGCTCGTTTTGGGTTGAATATTGTTTGAAAAACGGAATTATTGCGCCAAGTGATATCAAATTCGTCTTGCGTGCTAGTTGCAGTCAACAACCAGGATTCGCTAACGAACTGATGGATAAATTAGAAGCACTGGCAAAACAAGCACATCCTGATGATCCCAAAAAGCAGCTCAAGTTAGCAAAGCTTTTGTGCAACACTTTGACTGGATTGTACGGTAGACGCGACAGTACGAAAACACAATATGTGTCGTGCAACGGAAAGGATATTCAAGACAACGGGTATGCCCTTATGAAAGCTTGCCATCTGAGCAAACAGCACCCACATGCTTGCAAACTAGACATCACAGATGATATCCGATTGTACACCTCCACAGTACCAGTTGAGCGCATGGAGACAAGTCACTTCTTCCACAGCATGATTGTTGACATTGAAGCGATTATTATTTATGATTTATGGAAAACTACCATTGAACCACTTGGCTTCGAGTTGCTCGGTATCTGTACTGACAATTTGAAGCTAGGTTGGGATCGATGTAAAGGACTGATGCCAGACATTGAAGGCCTGATTGATGACAAAGCAGTGACAGATCGTATTTTAAGCAAACAGTACCGTACTGAAGCGGAAGACGACTTTAAGATGCCTGCTCGGTCAGTATCTAGCATTGTCACAGCCTCATATGGCAAAGACTACTACGAACAAAAAGTCTGGACATCATATTCAGACAGAGAAGATAACAACTTTGACGAATTGGCTAATGAGATCGTGAAGAGCAAAAGCGGCTGTCATATCAGTGGATTGGCAGGCAACGGTAAAACAACACTCCTCCGCATTTTAATCAACAATTACATTGATCTGCATGGTGAATCCGGTGTTCATGTGATGGCTCCGACCAATGCTGCCGCCAATTTGCTGCCAAACAACGCTCTGACTTGTTGCAAATTTACAATCGGAGTGACCAATCATCCACATAGTTTGCATGAAGACAAGAAAGTGATTGTTGTTGATGAGAAGTCGATGATGAGCCTGGAACACTGGACCTCACTGTTGAAAGTAAAGTTTATGAACCCCGACTGTATTTTCATCATAGCGGGCGATTTTAAACAACTGCCGCCTATTGAGCCGTCACTATCGGTTACGGATTGCAGCATCTACCAAAATTCTCAGTGCTTATATGAATTGACCGACGGCTTTGAGCTTACACTCCAATACTGCAGAAGATCAGATGAACACTTGTACAATTTATATGAGAAAATCGCAAAGAACACTAATTACAATCTATTTATGCAACATGCGGTCAAATTTCACACTGATGATGAATATGGCGCGCAAAAGCATATCTGCTATTACAGAAGCACAGTCAAGAGAATTAACAAGCAATTTATGAACGATTATCATAACCACCATGTGTCAATTGGCAGAGTTGGCGTTGAAATTAAATCTAAAAGGAAAGGTGACCCCCAAAGTTATGATTGGTATGCACATGGTGGTATGCCGGTCATCTGCCGGGCGAATTTACACGACGTTGAACCTAAAATTGCCAACAACCAAGAATTCTTTATATCGCATATGACAACCGGATCGGATGGTGGTGTCGAAGTCGTGCTGATAAAATACAACGAAGGATTGCCCGATAAATCAGTCCAACAATCAGTCAATTTGAAAACATTCACACGCCATTTTCTCCCCAGTTGGGCCATTACTGCCCATGTGAGTCAAGGTCAGTCAATTGCTATTCCTTATACTATTCATAATTGGGAGGCTATGTCCCGGAATATGCACTACGTCGCCTTGTCTCGAGCACGAAGCATCGATCTTATCAAGATTTACAATTTAACAAGCTGGGATTATTATAAGTTTTACATGGAAAAACTTGCTAAAGCCGCTGACGCGAAAGAAGCCGATGTTTTTGAAGATGATTACCATGAAGACATGGACTGTCACTATAACGAAGACATGGTGGACGAAGACTATGACGAAGACTACGACGAAGACAGGAGCATGCAGGGATTCGATTGTGAAGAGGAAGAAGACGAAGAAGACGAAGAATATAGCTATTATTTAAGCTGAAAAAAATATTAACCATGTAATTAAACAAACAACAATATACACACGCTATGGAATCTAAAATACAACAAATTTACACACAATACAATTATCCACCAGCCACACGTCTATACAAGCTCTGTCAACGAGCGGGGATACACGCAACATTAAAAGAAGTCAAACAATTTCTATTAAATCAAGATGTACATCAGATCATTTCCAAACCGACCGCAAAGCCCTCAAGGGCAGTCACTGCGCAAGCGTTTGGCGACATTGTTTTCTGTGATTTAATAATATATGACAAGTACTCAGGCTCAAACCGTGGTTACAAATACATCATGCTGGCTATCGACGTTTTCACACGTAGAGCCTACGCATATCCTATAAAAACCAAATCATCAAACGAAACAGTTGTTGAACTACAAAGACTACACGAAGAAGTACCAATCAATTTATTGATGCATGATGACGGCAAAGAGTGGATGGGTGCTTTTGGTGCCTATTGCGATGACAACGATATCAATCAGTTCTCATTTGTAGCCAAAGACCACCATCGGGCTTTTGGTGTTATTGATGCTCTAACAAAAACGATAAAGCACGAGATATACAAACATATGTTGGGAAACAATACCACAAATTGGGTTGACGCTTTAGACAGTATAATACAACTGTACAACGAAAATCCGCATAGTGGCATTGATGATATTGCACCAGCAGACGCTCTCAAACCAGAAGCAAGGGCAGTCATCGGCACGATCAACATCGCGAAAATATTGATTAACAAGTGGAATAAACAAGACGCCCCAAGTTTTACAAAAGGTAGTACTGTCCGTGTAAAGCAGAGTGAATCGAAACTAAGCAAAGGTGAAAACAAAGGTTATTCAAAGGAAGTCTTTGAAGTTGAATTCGTCGACGAAAAAAGTAACGTTCAGTTAACCAACGGCAAATACTACCGTCCAGATATGTTGATGCTAACAACAGCACCACAAACAAGCCAAATTCATGCGATTGACTTCAATACAAAAAAGGCGCAACGAGCCCGCAGATTAAAACGAGCGTTTGCTTAGTGTCATCTTTTGTCATCATTGTCATCTTTTGTAA
>Ga0255207_1000097_pt1 | contig 22364 bp, 24 predicted proteins | sample Miss_Miss_RepA_8_2_FD_183043 | JGI IMG/M metagenome (GOLD analysis project Ga0255207, IMG submission 183043) | Freshwater microbial communities from Mississippi River, Louisiana, United States - Miss_Miss_RepA_8d | ecosystem: Environmental > Aquatic > Freshwater > River | place: USA: Louisiana... | reverse complement strand
CCATTTAACGTAGATGGCTCTGAACATAAAGTCACAAATCTATCTAAAAAATTTGCTAAACAACTAGAACAAAAATACTCATTACCGACTCATCTTATTGACGAGCGCTATACTTCGATTGAAGCCAGCCATGAAGTTAAAGATAAAAAAATTGATTTAAAGAAAAAGAAACTTTTAATTGATCAAATAGCTGCAAAAATTATTTTACAATCTTATCTTGATCAAATTTAACTTAAAAAATGACTCTCCCTAACGCAGAAAACCTTATAGAAACCTTAAAAAATAAAATCAATGAGCTAATTGATGATAAGACTGTTCTCGTTGGCGTTCAGCGCGGCGGAGAACTTATTCTTCAAAAGATTTTACCTAGTTTAAAAAATAATGTCGCGACAGGTTCAATTGATACATCTTTCTATAGGGATGATTTTTCAAGTCGCGGGTTAAAAGTTAAAAATAAGCCCTCAAAAATTGATACAGAAATTAATGATAAGCATATTATTCTTATTGATGATGTATTTTCCACTGGAAGAACTGTTCGTGCTGCTATGAATGAAATTTTTGACTATGGAAGACCTGCAAAAATTACATTAGCTGTTTTAATCGATCGCAACGAGCAAGAACTTCCGATTTCACCTCAGATTTATATTGAAAAAATTAGTCTAAATAAAAACCAACATTTAGAACTTAAATTAGATGAGAATAAAAAATTTATCTTTCAGCTAAAGGAGTCTCTTGTTTAATCCACAGCTGAATAGCAAAGGCAATTTAAACCATCTTCTATCTATTGAGGGTTTATCTAAAGAAAAAATTATTCAAATATTGGATACGGCAGAGTCATTTTTAAAGATAGGAGAGAGAGATGTTAAGAAAGTACCTATATTAAGAGGAAAAACAGTATGTAATGTTTTCTTCGAAAATAGTACTAGAACAAGAACAACTTTCGAAATTGCCGCCAAAAGACTTTCTGCTGATGTCATTAATTTAAATGTAGCTACCTCGTCTCAATCTAAAGGCGAAACGATCTTAGACACTATCAATAACTTAATTGCCATGAATGCAGATATTTTTATTGTAAGACATTCATCATCTGGCGCCGCTCATTTTATTGCATCACATGTAAAGCCGAATATCCATATTATTAATGCGGGTGATGGAAATCACTCTCATCCCACCCAGGGATTGCTAGATGCTTTTACTATTAGAAAATATAAAACTCACTTTAATAAGTTAAAAGTGGCCATTGTGGGAGACATCTTGCATTCCAGAGTTGCTCGATCCAACATTCACGCATTAAATATACTTGGCGTTCCTGAAATTAGAGTGATTGCCCCCAAAACATTACTTCCTTATGAGATTGAAAAATTAGGTGTTCATGTATTTCATGATATCGATAAAGGGCTTAATGATGTGGATGTCATTATGATGTTAAGGATTCAAAATGAGAGAATGGATGGTGTCATGCTTCCTTCTCAAGAAGAATATTTTAAAACTTACGGATTAAATCAAACACGACTGGACTTAGCAAAAAAAGATGCGATAGTTATGCACCCCGGTCCAATGAATAGAGGCGTAGAAATAGATTCAGCGGTTGCGGATAGCGAGCAATCCGTTATCCTTCCCCAAGTTACTTTTGGAATCGCGGTAAGAATGGCTGTGATGGCTATTTTAGTAGGACAACACTCATGAGCATTTTAATAAAAAATGGTCGGGTAATTGACCCAAAAAATAATATTGATGCAAATTTAGATGTCTTGATCGCGAATGGAAAAATTTCAGAATTAAATAAAAATGTAGATCCAAAAAAAGCAACACAGATTATTGATGCCTCAAAAAAAATAGTTATGCCAGGCATTATAGACCTTCAATTGAATTTAAGAGAGCCTGGCAATCAATACAAATCGACATTAGAAAGTGAAATGAAAGCGGCAAACGCTGGTGGTATTACAGGTATGGTATGTCCTCCAGATACCACCCCTATTCTAGATGAGCCCGGCCTTATAAAAATGCTGAAAAACAAATCTGAAGCGCTCAAATTAGGCAATGTGTACCCTCTTGGTGCGCTCACTCAAAAATTAAATGGAAAATTATTAACTGAAATAAATGATTTATATGAATCAGGTTGTATTGGATTTTCTCAAGCAGAAAAACCTATCCAAGATACAGAAGTTCTATATAGATCATTTCAATATCTCTCAACATTTAATTTCAAAGCTTTTTTAAGGCCTGAAGATGCTTATTTGTCAGAAAAAGGCATTATAAATGCAGGCGAAATCTCAACTCGACTTGGATTAAAAGGTATTCAAAGTATTAGTGAAACCACTGCTATTAATAAAATATTGGAAATAGCGGACTTAACTAAAACTAAAGTTCATTTAAATAAAATATCAACAGCTGAAGGATTAAATCTAATAAAAATAGCCAAACAAAATGGTGTTAATGTAACTTGCGATGTTTCGATCCACCAAATTTTTCTGACTGATAATGATATTGGCTTCTTTAATACAAACTGTTTTTTAAAGCCTCCCTTAAGGAAGGAATCGGATCGAATAAAAATTATTGAATCGATTATTGATGGCACAATTGATGCAATATGCTCAGATCATTCACCAGTGAATGAAGATAATAAATTAAAACCTTTTGCCGAATCAGAATATGGCGCATCAAGCGCAGAGCTTCTCATGCCGCTTATATTCAAGCTTTCAGATGAATATAAAATAGATTTAAGTTTGCTTGTTAACAAAATAACTTATCAGCCTTCAAATATTCTAGAAATTAATAAGGGCAATCTCTCAATAAATTCGGAAGCTGATATTTGTATATTTGATCCTGAATTTTCATGGGAAATAAATTCAAAAACTTTAATCAGTGAAGGTAAAAATACGCCATTTTTGAATCAAAATTTAAATGGAAAAGTATCAAGCACTATTTTTAATGGCAATCTTGTATTTATTGGTCACTAGCAATTTTAAAAAACTCAATAAATACGGTAAATTGATCGTTAAAAATAATATCAAAATAATTACAATAAAAACTTGACTAGCTTTAAAAACAAGTCCATATTTACACTTGCACTTGCAGTAAAAAAAATTTTTTTTATTCTTTGGAGTCTTTATAAATGATCAAAAAATTAATTTCAGCAATTTTTGGTTCTTCAAAACCAGCAGAAACTAATAGCACACTTCCAGCAACAATTTCAAAACCTTCAACATCAGTTAGCGCTAAGAAAAAACCAGCAGCTAAGAAAAAACCAGCAGCTAAGAAAAAACCAGCAGCTAAGAAAAAACCAGCAGCTAAGAAAAAACCAGCAGCTAAGAAAAAACCAGCAGCTAAGAAATAAATTTAACGGGACTTTAAGTCCCGTTTTTATTAGCAAGTTCTTTGTTGCTAAACACACTAAAACCAAGCAAACTTTAGTTTTGCTTGGTTTTTTTATTTAATTAATGTCTACAATCTCTCAAAATATTTCTCAAATTCATAATGATATTCAAGAAGCCTCTGCTATTAATGCCTCTGCTGAAAAAATTACTTTAGTAGCAGTCAGCAAAGGTCAGTCCTTTAATAAAATTATTGAAGCATTTAATGTTGGCATTTTAAATTTTGGAGAAAACTACCTTCAAGAAGCGCTCGACAAAAAAAAGCAGCTAGAAAAATTACCAATTCAATGGCATTTTTTAGGGCCTATTCAAAGCAATAAATGCAAACTTATTGCAGAAAATTTTAATTGGGTACATAGCGTTGACAGAATAAAAGTTATGAAATTACTTAACGATAATAGACCTTCAAATGTCCCACCTTTAAATATTTGTATTCAAATTAATACAAGCGGGGAAGAAACTAAAAGCGGCATTCCAATTAAAGATGCAAAAATACAACTAATAGAGCTCATTCAGGCGCTCAAAGAACTTCCTAAGCTTAAACTAAGAGGTATTATGTCTATTCCCTCCAACACAGAGAATATCAAACAAGTTGTTGATGAATTTAAAGCTATGCATATACTTTATAGTGAACTCAAAAATGAAATTAATACCATTGATACCTTATCCATGGGAATGTCGAGTGACTTTAAGCTAGCAATTGAATATGGCTCAAATCTTGTTAGAATTGGAACCGCTATTTTTGGAGCGCGAGCCATAAAAACTCAAGGGGACGATAATTGAATATTTGCTTTTTAGGTGGTGGCAATATGGCAACAGCTATGATTAGTGGTTTATTAAATAAAAACTACTCCCCTGCGCTTATTCGAGTGATTGAATCTGATAGCAAAAAGAGGCTGGATCTTAAATCTAAATTTAATATTTCATCAGAAGCGAAATTTAAAAAAATAGATAAAGATGAAATTATTGTGCTTGCCGTTAAACCCCAGCAAACTGAATCTCTTCTCAAATCAATATCTCATGAAATTTCAAAACAAATTATTTTATCGATTGCCGCAGGCATTCAAATAAAATCTATCGAAAAATGGACGAATGGGCATAAAAACATTGTTCGCTCTATGCCTAACATGTGCGCTCAAATTCAACTTGGGATTACAGCTCTTTTTACTCAAGACACTTTAGATCAAAAAAATAAAATGGCCATAGAAAAAATTGCAGGCGCTATTGGGGATTTTATATGGCTAGATGATGAATCTAAAATGGATGCAGTTACAGCTATTTCAGGAAGCGGTCCTGCTTATGTATTTTATTTCCTTAATGCATTCATTGAAGCAGGAATCGAATTAGGCTTATCAAGACGTGAGGCTGAAAAATTATGTAGCAAAACCATCCTTGGCTCATCTCATTTAGCTAAAGACCAGCTAAATAACCTTCAAAATTTAATTGTATCGGTAGCTTCAAAAGGCGGTACGACAGAAGAAGGATTAAAACAACTTGAGTCAAATAAATTAAATGAAGCGCTTTTAAAAGCAACGCGAGCTGCTTATGAAAGATCGAAAAAACTTGGCTCAGAATTTAATTAATTAAATGAAAAATAATACAGTCATTGTAGGTTTGTCTGGCGGCGTTGATTCTTCGGTAACTGCTTTACTTTTAAAGAATCAAGGGTATAAAGTCGTTGGGCTTTTCATGAAAAATTGGGAAGATGACGACGATGACGAGTATTGCTCAAGCAAACAAGATCTTATAGACGCAGTGTCTGTTGCCGATAAAATTGGTATTGATATTGAAGTGGTAAATTTCAGCAAAGAATATAAAGAAAAAGTTTTTTCTGAATTTATTAATGAGATTAAAAGTGGAAGAACACCGAATCCAGATATATTATGTAATTCCGAAATTAAATTTAATGCATTTTTAAATCATGCAATTTCAATGGGTGCTGAAAAAATTGCAACCGGTCATTACGCACAAATTAAAGAGACTGATGGCTTGTATAGCCTTCTTAAGGCCGATGACTCAACTAAAGATCAAAGTTATTTTTTATATCGACTCAATCAACACCAGCTCTCAAAATCTATATTTCCACTAGGGAACCTTCTTAAAAAAGATGTAAGAGAAATTGCTAAAAAAGAAGGCCTTCATAATAGCGACAAAAAAGACTCAACAGGCATATGTTTCATTGGTGAAAGACCTTTTACTGAATTTTTAAATAAATATATAGAAAATTCACCGGGCCCCATAAAAGATGAACACGGGAAAATAGTCGGTGAACACATAGGTCTTATGTTTTACACTCTTGGCCAAAGACAAGGACTAGGGATTGGCGGCTCTAAAACAAGCAACGGGGAGCCCTGGTTTGTTGCCGAAAAAAATATCCATGAAAACACGCTTATTGTTGCGCAAGGCCATGGACACCCCCTTCTATTTAAAGATGGATTAACTGCAAAGAAAACTCATTGGATACATGGAGCTTTACCAAAAAAACATTGGGTATACGGTGCTAAGACGAGATATCGCCAACCTGATGCACCTTGTGAAATCGATACAATAATAGATGACTCTATAGAGATATTTTTTGGGCAAAAACAATGGGCCATTACTCCTGGACAATCAGTAGTAGTCTATGAGAGCAATGTTTGCTTAGGTGGGGCTATTATTGAAAGCGCTATAGATAAGGCTCAGGTGCCGTTGTCTGAAAAGATGATCTTTGCATAAGTAATTCATATAAACGATATAAACTTAAATATTCGTTTTCAAAGTCAATTTCAGGGTATCTCAATTTAACGTATCCCAAAGCACATCCGGCCGCTATATCAGCGTATGAAAATTTATTTTCCAGATAATATTCCTTACCTTCCATTTCACGATTAAGCCATTCAAGACTTAATTTTATTTTTCTCATTTGCTTTTCAAAAAGATCGGTATTTTGTTGTGAAAGAGGTTTACGTTTTTCCAACATAATCGCTACTGCAGCGTCACATAATCCATCCGATATAGCCTCCCATCTTTTGACTAATATTTTTTTATCAAAATCGCTAGGTATTAAATAAGGCAGACCACTCTTTTGGTCTACATATTCAGCTATCACAGGTGAATCAAATATAGATATATCGTTTGCAATTAATGTAGGCACTTTAGCCAAAGGGTTATATTCATGAATAGTGCAATTTTTGTCTGCAAGCACAACTTTCTCTAAAGTGGCTGATACTTTTTTCTCATCAATGAGAATTCTAATCTTTCTAGCGTATGGGCTATTGTTTGAATAAAAAAGCTTCATGTATTTCTCGATTTAAAAAAACTAAATTTATTATAATTTGATAAGCTTCTACATTATGCAAAGATCAAAAATAAATAAAAAAATTTTAACTGAAGCCATTCAAAGAAATATCAAAATGGCACTTCAAGAAGATATGGGCAATATGGATTTATCTGCTCAACTCATTGAAGAAAAATCTTCTGCAAAAGCATATGTTAAATCCAAAGAATCAGGTTTAATTTCTGGTATTCCTTGGTTTAATGCCACCTTCTTAATGCTAGATCCAAAGATCAAAATAAAGTGGTTTATTAAAGAAGGTGAGATTGTAAAAAAAAATCAAAGACTTTGTGAGATTTATGGCAAAGCAAGGCCTATTTTAAGTGGCGAAAGGGTTGCACTTAATTTTCTACAAACATTGTCCGCAACATCCACGACTACACATCAATATGTACAGGCTATTAAAAATACCCATGCAAAAATATTTGATACACGCAAAACAATTCCGGGGTTGAGAATTGCACAAAAATATGCTGTCACTATAGGGGGTGGCAATAATCAACGTGTAGGGCTCTTTGATCAAATTCTTATTAAAGAAAACCATATTAAATCTTCAAAAATAATGGATGATTTACTATCGCTTTCTTTGAAATATGCAAAAAATAAAGATATTCAAATCGAGGTTGAAAATCTTAATCAGCTTGAGAAAGCTATTGAAATAGGCTTTAAAAATATACTCCTAGATAACTTTAGTATTAAAAATCTTAAAAAAGCTGTACTTCTTAATAAAAAAAGAGCCGTTCTTGAGGCATCAGGAAATATCACACTAAAAAATGTCAAAAAAATTGCACTCACTGGTGTAAATAGAATTTCTCTGGGCTCGCTCACAAAAAATATCAAAGCAATTGATTTATCTATGAAAATAGAGGCTTTTGAAAGTCTCTAAACTTGACCAAATACGCTTAAAGCGTTATGGTTGAGGGTTTATAGCTATCTCATTAATTACAATCAAGAATTCTATGAGCTCAAACCACATTTCTGGGGCAGAAATTGTTATTCGTTGCCTTCACGAGGAAAAAGTCAAATTCGTTTTTGGCTATCCTGGTGGCGCCGTTCTTAATATTTACGATGCTGTTTTTCAGCAGAATAAATTTAAGCATGTCTTAGTTCGTCACGAACAAGCTGCGGTTCATGCCGCCGATGCATATTCCAGATCTACTGGAAAAGTGGGCGTCGCTCTTGTAACTTCAGGTCCTGGTGCTACCAATGCTGTAACTGGTATTGCTACCGCTTATATGGACTCTATTCCTATGGTGATCATTAGCGGTCAAGTTCCTACTTACGCTATAGGTCAAGATGCCTTTCAGGAATGTGACACGGTTGGCATTACTCGTCCTTGTGTAAAACATAATTTTTTAGTTAAAGATATCAAAGATATTGCATCAACAATGAAAAAGGCATTTTATGTTGCATCAAGCGGCAGACCGGGCCCTGTTCTCGTTGATATACCAAAAGACATTACAGCCGAAAAATATGAATTTAATTATCCAAAATCTGTGCATTTAAGATCTTATAACCCTATTGTTAAGGGTCATAGCGGTCAAATTAAAAAAGCCCTATCGCTTCTTTTGAATGCAAAAAGACCAATGATCTATTCAGGTGGTGGTGTTGTATTAGGGGATGCTTCTTCACAATTAACCAAATTTGTTCGCACTATTGGATCCCCAATTACGAGCACACTTATGGGTTTAGGTGGCTTTCCAGCAAGCGATAAACAGTTTCTCGGTATGTTAGGTATGCATGGCACTTATGAAGCTAATATGGCGATGCAAGAATGTGATGTGTTGTTGGCTGTTGGTGCTCGCTTTGACGACAGAGTAATTGGTAACCCAGAACATTTTTTATCAAAACCAAAAACAATCATTCATATTGATATTGATCCATCATCCATTTCTAAGAGAGTAAAAATCGATATTCCTATTGTAGGCGATGTCATTTCTGTGCTTGCTGAGCTTAATGATCTTTTATCTAAAGAAAAAACGAAACAAAACCCATCTCTTAAGCATTGGTTTAAAGATATTGATCAATGGAGATCAATGAATTGTTTAAGTTTTAAAAATGACAAAAAACTTATTAAACCCCAATTTGTTATTCAAACATTACATAAAGTGACTAAAGGCGATGCTTTTATTACTTCCGATGTTGGACAGCATCAAATGTGGGCAGCACAATACTATCCTTTTAATAAACCTAGAAGATGGATTAATTCAGGTGGGCTTGGAACGATGGGCGTTGGCTTACCTTACGCGATGGGCACTCAATTAGCACATCCTGATGCACAAGTTGCTTGTGTTACAGGCGAGGCTTCTATACAAATGTGTATTCAAGAATTATCTACATGTAAGCAATTCCATTTGCCTATTAAAATTATCAATCTTAATAATCGATACATGGGAATGGTAAGACAATGGCAAGAATTCTTTTATGGAAATCGTTATGCAGAGTCTTACATGGAGGCATTGCCTGATTTTGTAAAACTAGCTGAATCTTATGGTCACGTTGGAATGAAGATCGAAAAACCTAGTGATGTTGAGCCCGCCCTCAAGGAAGCATTTAGTAACAAACTTAAAGAACGTTTAGTATTTTTGGACTTTATTACAGATCAAAAAGAAAATGTATTCCCAATGGTTCCTAATGGAAAAGGCTTGTCAGAGATGATTACTGCTGAGGATTTATAAATGAGGCATATTATTTCTCTTTTAATGGAAAATGAATCTGGCGCTTTATCAAGAGTGTCAGGTTTATTCTCTGCAAGGGGTTACAACATTGAATCTCTGACTGTAGCGCCTACCGAAGATTCAACACTATCAAGAATGACGATTGTGACTTCCGGTTCAGATGAAATTATTGAACAAATTATTAAGCAACTAAATAAATTAATTGATGTTGTAAAAGTATTAGATCTTAACGATGGTCGATTTATTGAGCGAGAATTAATGATCGTTAAAGTAAAAGCAAATGCTCAATATCGAGATGAGATGAAAAGAATGTGTGATATTTTCAGGGGCAGAATTATTGATGTTTCTGATAGCTGTTTTACCATTGAGATAACAGGATCATCCAGCAAATTAGATGCTTACATTGAAAGTATTGATAAAGCAGCTATTTTAGAAACAGTAAGAACTGGTGCGTCGGGTATCGGACGCGGTGATAGAATTTTAAAGATATAAATTAAAACTGAAAGGTTATTATGAAGGTTTACTACGATAAAGATGCTGATTTAAATTTAATTAAAAAATTGAATGTTGCTATTGTTGGATATGGCTCACAGGGCCACGCTCACGCAGCAAATCTCAAAGAATCAGGCGTCAACATCACTGTTGCTCTCAGAAAAGGTGGCGCATCATGGGATAAAGCCAAAAGTGCTGGACATAACGTTCTAGAAATTAATGAAGCTGTTAAAACTGCTGATATCGTTATGCTTTTGATACCTGACGAGACAATGCCTCAAATTTTTCATCAAGAAGTTGCACCATTCTTGAAAAAAAATGCAGTGTTAGCATTCGCGCATGGATTTAATATCCACTACAACCAAATTATTCCAAGAGATGATCTTGATGTCATCATGATTGCCCCAAAAGGCCCTGGTCACACAGTACGCTCAGAGTATCTTAAAGGTGGTGGCGTTCCTACATTAATCGCAATTTATCAAAACAAATCTGGCAAAGCCAAAGATATTGCGCTTTCATATGCCGCTGCAAATGGCGGCACCAAAGGGGGTGTAATTGAAACTGATTTCCGTGAAGAAACTGAAACTGACTTATTTGGTGAGCAAGCTGTTTTATGCGGAGGCGCAGTTGAGCTTGTTAAAGCAGGCTTTGAAACTTTAACTGAAGCAGGTTACGCACCCGAAATGGCATATTTCGAATGCTTGCATGAACTTAAACTCATTGTAGATTTAATGTATGAAGGTGGAATTGCTAACATGAACTATTCCATCTCAAATAATGCTGAGTATGGTGAATATATTACTGGTCCAAAAGTAATTGGTAATGAAGCCAAATTAGCTATGAAAGAAGCTTTAAAAAATATTCAAAATGGTGAATATGCAAAACGTTTTATTCTTGAAGGAAAAACAAACTATCCAGAAATGACAGCTAGAAGAAGACTTAATGCTGAACATCCTATTGAAAAAGTTGGCTCACAATTAAGATCAATGATGCCTTGGATTGCTAAAAATAAGCTTGTAGATCAAAGCAAAAACTAGCTTCATGGCAAAAAAAACTTACCCTATCATAGCAAAAGAAGGCTGGCCATTCTTAATAGTATCCATTGTTACATCAGCCTTCATATTAAGTATATGCACTCTGTGGTCGATTCCTCTTTGGATCATCTCATTATTTATTTTGCAATTTTTTAGAGATCCAAAAAGAAATACGCCCTCCAAGAAAAATACGGTGATATCTGCAGCTGATGGCAAAGTCATTGTCGTTGAAAAATGCAAAGATGAGTATCTTAATAGACGTGCAATTAAAGTTAGTGTCTTTATGAATGTCTTTAATGTTCACTCAAATAAAAGTCCGATCAAATCAATCATTATGAATAAATGGTATTTTCCTGGAAAATTTCTGAATGCGGCTTTATCAAAAGCATCATTAGAGAATGAAAGATGTGCACTTCACCTTAAAACCAAAGAAGGTTTTGACATTACTTGCGTTCAAATTGCAGGTTTAATTGCGAGAAGAATTTTATGCTACGTTAATAAAGGTGATGCATTGGAGGCTGGTGAAAGATATGGTTTTATAAGATTTGGTTCACGCGTAGATTTATATCTACCTATCAACTCAAAAATAAAAGTTACTTTAGGCGAAAAAGTTTTTAACGGCGAAACAATTATTGCTGAATTAAAAAAATAGATTAATTATCTATAAATATACGAAGTTCGTTTAAAGCCAATCTATACACATCTCTCTTAAATTCAATTACTTCATTAAGAGGCATCCAGTAATCGTGCCATCTCCATGCATCAAATTCAGGCTTCTTAGTATTTCTTAAAAAAATATCGGTATCTTGACCCTTCATTCTTAATAGATACCATATTTGTTTTTGGCCTTTATAAGTCCCTCTAAAATCTCTTCGAAGCCATTGAGAAGGTACTTCATATTTTAACCAGTCTTTTGTTCGGCCAAGTATTTCGACATGATGTGGCTTTAATCCCACTTCTTCCATAAGTTCTCGATACATAGCCTCTTCAGGCGCTTCACCTTTTTGAATACCACCTTGAGGAAACTGCCATGCATGCTCTTGTGTGCGCTTCGCCCAAAAAACCTGATTTTCAGCATTACAAATCACAATGCCGACATTTGGCCGATAGCCGTCTTTATCAATCATAGAAACACCTTAAGAATTGCATCAATTTTTTTATTGATTTAGTTTAAATAAAAGCCAGAATTAAAGCTAGAATCTATTAAGAAAAAATTGAAAAAAACATGGCTTTTAAAAACTTTATTTTACTTATTTTCTTTATATCTTTTAGCGCATGCTCAAGTGTGCCGATAGCATATATTACAAATCAAGGCTCCAATACAGTCAGCGTTGTTGATATTAAAAATAAAAAAGTAAAGCAAGAAATTTCTGTAGGCAAAGGTCCTGTAGGTATTGCCATTTCTTTAAAACAATCCTATGCCTTTATTTCAAACGCTAATGATAGCTCTGTAAGTGTTTTAGATCTTCATAGTAATGAAATTATTAAGACAATCAAAGTTAATGGAACGCCAGTCGGTATTACTAAATCAACAAATGAAGAGTATATCTATGTCAGCGATTGGTTCAATAGTGAAATTTTTACGATCGAAACAAAATCATTAAAAGTGATTAATAGAATAGCGGTTGGAAAATCTCCGTCAGGCATGATATGTGACAAAGAAGGGAAATATCTTTTTATTTCTAATCGCGACGATAATACGGTCGAAATATATAGTCAGTCAGACTTAAGTTTTGTTAAGAAAATTAAAGTAGGCAATCACCCATATGGTTTATTTGTAAAAAAAGGCTTACTTTTTGTTGTTAATGTTTTGGATGATTCGATATCTATAATAAATACCCAGTCATTTGCGACAGAAACGATTAAAGTTGGTGATCATCCTTATGGCGTAGTATCTGACATGAACAATCAATTTGCCTTTGTTACAAATACTCAGGATGACAATATTAGTGTTATTGACCTTAAGGCAAGCAAAGAAATCCGAAAGATTAAAGTGGGTGGCAATCCGGAGGGCATTGATATTGATGATAAAGATAATCTGCTCATAACCTCAAATTGGGGAAGCGACTCTATTTCAATCATAGACTTAGCAAAGCAAGAGTATCTCTATGAAATTAAAACAGGCAAACAAAGTAGATCTTTTGGTCAATTTATTAAAATTGATTAATGTTATAGATAAAAACAATTTATAATTAAGTAGTTAATTAAACACTAAAGGTCTTAATTCAAATGAAAAAAATTATTACTAGTATTTTCCTTATTTTTTTATCCTTCAATGTATTTGCGCATGGGCCATCGCCTCAAAAAGTTGAAAAGTCAATTACAATCAATGCATCCCCTGATAAAGTTTGGTCAATTGTTAAAGATTTTGGTGCTGTTCAAAAATGGATACCTCTTGTGACTGATAGCAAAGTTGAAAAAAAGGGCGAAGATACGACTAGAACACTTGTATTAAAATCTGGAGGCAAAGTTATTGAGAGGCTTAAAGGTATCGATGAAGAAGCTATGAAATTAAAATATGAAATTGTAGAAGGTTCCATACCTGTAGCTGATTACAATTCATTTATTACTGTAGCAAAAGGCTCGAATCCAAACCAATCCACTGTAACATGGGTCGGTCGTTTTTATAGGGTTTATAAACTCAACCCGCCTATTCCAGCTGGTCAAGATGATGAATCAGCAGTAAAAGCTGTGACTGAAATTTATGATGCAGGACTTCCAGCACTTAAGAAGTTAGCTGAAACTAAATAACTTATTTTTTTAAAAAAAGCAGAATTTAATTCTGCTTTTTTTATTTATGATGCCGATTGTTATTAATAGCACCGAGGCGCCAATAGGGGCAGTCATATTCCTTCATGGCTTAGGAGCTGATGGATTTAACCTTAAAAACATTTTTATAAGGCCACAATTCAATAAAATTCGATTTATCTTGCCTCATGCGCCTTATCGACCGGTAACTATTAATCAAGGTTTTGAAATGAGAGCTTGGTATGATCTATATGATCTATCCCTGGAGAAAGATGAGGATGAATTGGGAATGGAGAGATCAAGTTTAATCATTCAAAAGCTTATTGAAAATCAAATTTCCCTTGGCATACCTCCCCAAAAAATTATTATTGGGGGCTTTTCTCAAGGCGCTGCTATGAGTTTTTATTTAGGATTGAAATATCATAAAAGATTAGGCGGTATTACTGCTCTATCAGGATACCTTCCTTTGAAAGAAAAGCTTATAGACCCTATAAAAAACGAGTTAATCAATATGCCAATCTTTATGGCTCATGGCCTATATGATAATGTTATAGATATACAAATTGCTGATAACTCCTATAAAAAACTATTAAAAAAATGTAATTCTGCAATTTTTGAAAAATATCCTATAGGACATGAAATTTGTGAAGAAGAAATTAATGACTTATCAATTTTCTTGAATCAATCACTCAACTAAAGACAATTTTTATGGATAAAAATTCACTCGAAACAAATCTCAAAGAACTTGAATCCATTGTTTCAAAAATGGAACAAGGTGATATGACGCTCGAAGACTCTATAAAATCCTATGAAAAAGGAATGCTTCTTCTTAAAATGTGCCAAGACTCTCTAAAAGAAATCGAACACAAAGTTTTAATACTTTCTGCAGAAAATACACTCGAACAATTCAAGTCTGCTAATGAATAATTTTCATGAATGGCTTTCTCAAAAACAAGCATTTGTCGAATCTTTGCTTGAAAAAAGATTGCCTCAAGCCAGTCATGAAATACCCTTAAATGAAGCAATAAGGTATAGCGTTCTTAATGGCGGCAAAAGAATGCGATCACTCCTTGTGCTTGCAACTGCAGAAATTTTAGAGACTCCCCCGATTGCGATTGAAAATATTATATGTGCCCTAGAGTTTGCACATGCTTATTCTTTAGTTCATGATGATATGCCTTGCATGGATAACGATGATTTGAGACGTGGAAAATTATCCTGCCATAAAAAATTTGGTGAAAGCACTGCGCTTCTTGTTGGAGACTCTTTGCAATCTATTGCTTTTTCTTGCTTATCTTCACCGTCTCTTCAAGTTAACCCAGACAATCAATTAAAAATGATTCACACCTTCTCTAATGCCATTGGCATTGAAGGTATGGCAAAAGGCCAAGCCTTAGATATTGCAAACACTAATAAAAAAATTTCATTAGAAGAGCTTAAAAAGATGCATCAATATAAAACTGGTGCGCTTATTAATGCAGCTTGTTTAATGACGGTGCTTGCCTCAAATAGTTATGACAAAAATACACTAAATACAATAGATACCTATTCAAAATTAATTGGACTTATGTTCCAAATTCAAGATGACATTCTTGATAAAGAAGCAAATCAAGAAATTTTAGGCAAAACACCTGGCAAAGATGAAAAAGATAATAAATCTACCTTTGTGTCATTACTAGGTATTTCTAAATCAAAGGAATTAGCTGCTCAATATTATCAAGAAGCTTTAGCTACTCTTAAACCATTCGGGGATAAAGCATATTATTTAGCTGGCATGGCTGAATTAATTATGACGCGATCACATTAATATGAATCTCCTTGATAAAATTAGTTCGCCAAAAGATTTAAAAAAACTTAACCGCAATGAACTTACTAAATTATGCGATGAGATAAGAATTTTCATTATTGAAAGTGTTTCAAAAACAGGCGGTCATCTTTCATCAAATCTTGGTGTTATTGAACTTACTGTAGCGCTTCATTATGTATTTGATTGCCCTCAGGATAAATTCATTTGGGATGTTGGACATCAAACTTACCCTCATAAAATTCTAACTGGAAGAAAAAATAAAATGAGCTCATTAAGGGCCATGTCTGGAATTTCAGGTTTTCCAAAAATAGCTGAAAGTGGTTACGATATTTTTGGCACTGGTCATTCAAGCACCTCAATATCAGCCGCCTTAGGAATGGCTGAAGCTCTTAAAAAGAAAAACTTGAATCACAAAGCAATTGCGATCATTGGTGATGGAGCCATGACAGCGGGCATGGCTTTTGAAGGTCTTAATAATGCCGGAGACTCTAAGAATAATATCTTAGTTATTTTGAATGATAATGATATGTCGATCTCTAAAAACGTAGGCGCGCTCAACAACTATTTGGCGAAACTTATGTCAGGAAATCTTTACGGGAGTATTAAACGATCAAGTAAAGCAGTTTTATCTGCAATCCCTCCTATGCTTGAATTTGCGAAGCGCGCTGAGGAGCATGTCAAAGGCATGGTAATTCCAGGCACTTTATTTGAAGAGTTTGGCTTTAACTATATAGGTCCTATTGATGGCCATGATATTAACGCATTAGTTGATACGCTCAGCAATCTTAGAGAATTAAAAGGACCTCAGTTCCTTCATGTCGCCACCCAAAAAGGTTATGGTTATGAACCTGCAGAAATTGATCCCAATAAATTTCATGGCATAGGTCAATTTAATCTAGATGATGGCACTCAACCATCTAAAATAAAGAAGATTTCTTACACCGACGTATTTGGCGATTGGGTTGTTGACATGGCTATGATTGATAAAAAACTGTGTGCAATTACTCCTGCTATGTCAGATGGCTCTGGTTTAAATAAATTTTCTGAAAAATTTCCAGATCGTTTTTTTGATGTAGGGATTGCTGAACAGCATGCAATAACTTTTGCAGCAGGGCTTGCCTGCGAAAATTACAAACCTGTCATTGCTATTTACTCAACTTTTCTTCAAAGAGCTTACGATCAATTAATCCATGATGTCGCCTTACAAAATATTCCTATGTTGTTTGCTGTCGATAGGGCTGGAATTGTAGGCCAAGACGGGCCTACACATTCAGGTAGTTTTGATTTGTCATTCTTAAGATGTATTCCAAATATTGTGATTATGGCGCCAAGTAATGAAAATGAATGTCGTCAAATGCTTTTTACCGGATTTAAATTTAATGGTATTTCAGTAGTTCGCTATCCAAGAGGTGAGGGGCCAGGCGCAATAGTTAAATCTAAGATGACAGCTATCCCGATTGGTAAAGCAGAAACTATTAAAAAAGGGAAAAAAGTTGCTCTCTTAGCTTTCGGCAATATGTTAAATGAAGCACTAAAAGTCGCAGACAAAATTGGGGCGACCATAGTTAATATGAGATTTATAAAACCTCTCGATATTAAATTAATTCGCAATTTAGCGTCATCACATAAGCTCCTTGTCACATTAGAAGAAAATGCAATATCAGGCGGTGCTGGATCAGCAGTTTTAGAAGTTATCAGCGAGTATGATTTAAAATGTCAAACACTACGCCTTGGTTTACCTGATAAATTTGTCGAACAAGGTAGTCAAGAACAACTCCGTAAAAAATATGGTTTGGATGCTTCCTCTATTATTAAATCAATTGAGAAAAAATTAACCTAGTGTTACACTCAAGTATTAATACTTAACACTTTAATATGATAAAAAACAATCACACATGCCCAATTGAAGATGTTCAAAACACCCCTGATTTAAGGAGTTTAGATATTGATAAGGTAGGCATTAAATCTATTAGGCATCCTGTGCTTGTCAAAGACAAAACAGGTGGAGCGCAACATACTGTTGCAACATTTAATATGTATGTTTATTTACCGCACAATTTTAAAGGAACTCACATGTCTAGATTTGTAGAAATCCTAAACATGAATGAGCGAGAAATATCCGTTGAGTCTTTTGAAAATATCTTAAGAGAAATGATTGACCGACTTGAAGCTAAGTCATGTGACGTCGAAATGATATTCCCATATTTCATTAATAAAACCGCGCCTATTTCTGGGGTTAAAAGCCTTTTGGATTACGATGTAAGTTTTATTGGAAAAATTATTGATGGAAAATTTAAGAATACAATTAAAGTAGTTGTACCGGTAACCAGCCTTTGCCCATGTTCGAAGACAATATCAGATTATGGTGCACACAATCAAAGATCTCATGTCACGGTCACCGCTGAAATTAATAAATTTATTTGGATTGAAGAATTAATTGAACTTATTGAAAAACAAGCATCATGTGAGCTTTATGGCCTTCTAAAAAGACCTGATGAAAAATTTGTGACTGAGAAAGCATATGACAATCCTAAATTTGTTGAAGATATGGTGAGAGATGTCGCAGCCCAATTAAAATTAGAAAAAAGAATCGATCATTTCGTGGTGGAATCTGAAAACTTTGAATCCATTCATAATCACTCTGCTTACGCTTTAATTGAAGGGTAATTTCAGCTAATTTATTTAGCCAAATATTTTATTTCCTTTTATATCTAATTTTAATCCAAACCAAATCACTAAAAATCCAATCAATGGAGATATGGCAGCAATCATAAATCCAATCTGTCCTCCAAGATATTGAATTAAATAACCTCCTCCTAATCCTCCAACAGTGCCACCAATGCCATAAGCTACACTATTATATATTGCCTGTCCCCTTGCTTGATTCTGGCCTTTAAAATAGTAAGCAATAACTTCAATAGATGCCGCATGAAAGCTTCCAAAAGTTGCAGCATGAAACATTTGTGCTATGAGTAATAAAAAAAGATGATCGGGAGAGGCTCCAATAAGAATAAATCGAATGACACCTAGAAATAAACTCATCAGTAAAATTGCTTTTAGTGAATAGCGATGTAAAATTTTTGGCATCAACATAAAAATAAAAATCTCGCAGATGACGCCAATCGCCCAAAGCCACCCTATTGTGCCTCCGCTATAACCATGCTCTTTGAGATAAATTGAATAAAAATTGTAAAGCACTCCATGTGCTGAAACCATTAATGTGCAGCCAATTAAAAGAGCTACAACAGAAGGAGTTTTGATAATCTTCCAAATAGATAAATCATTTTTTTCGTGGTGGATATCCTGAGTTTCAGGAATAGTGTTTGACAAAAAAAATATAATGGCTTGAGCAATCAATAAAGCCCACAACAAAATATTAATTCCTTGAAGATCAATTAGATAGCCTAATAATAAAGATGCTGTAATAAATCCGATCGATCCCCACAATCTTATTCTGCTGTAATGTCCATCTGTAGTTGCTAAATGTGCAAGGGTTAAAGATTCTGCTAACGGTAAAGTTGAACTCGTAAATAAACTTAAAGCTAACATTATCAAAAAAATCCAAAAAAATCCTTTTGCCCAAAAAACACCAGCGAATCCGATCAGCCCCAAAAGCGATGTAAGTTTAATCCATTTAACCCGATGACCTGTATGGTCAGCTAGCCAACCCCAAAAATTAGGAGCAACAATACGACTTATTTGAAATAAAGAAAGAAGAATACCGATGCTTGTAGGTGAGAAGTTTTGAGATTGAAGATAAATGCCCCAGTAAGGAACAAAAGACCCTACAAAAAAATAATAAAAAAAATAAAAACGCGATAAGCGCCAGTGAAGATTATGTGTAGCACTCACTAAATTTTTGGTATTTGAGGCACAACATCCGCATTTTGAGCGCGATGTCTTAATGCTTGATCCATAATTACTAAAGCTAACATTGCCTCAACAATGGGTGTTGCCCTAATTGCAACGCAAGGATCGTGGCGACCTGTTGTTTGCATTAATACAGCTTCGCCTTTAATATTAATTGATTTTCGATCTTGAGGGATGCTTGAAGTTGGCTTAAAAGCTACATGAGCAATAATAGATTGTCCGGTTGATATACCACCTAAAATACCGCCTGCATGATTTGTTAAAAAACCTTGAGGGGTTAATTCATCTCCATGCTCACTGCCTTTTTGTGTAACAGAACCAAAACCCTCACCAATATCAATACCTTTGACAGCATTAATACTCATCATTGCGTAGGCAATTTCAGCATCGAGCCTACCAAAAACTGGCTCCCCTAACCCTACGGGCATATTATCTGCCACTACGGTAATTTTGGCGCCCACTGAATCTCTCTCTGCACGAATACTATCTAAATACTTTTCTAATTCAGAAACTTGAGCTTGATTAGGGCAAAAAAATGGATTTTGATTTACATCGTCCCAATTTTTAAATGTGATTTGAATAGCGCCCATTTGGCTTAAATAAGCTCGGATTTTAATGCCATATTTTTTAAGTAGCCATTTCTTAGCTATAGCACCAGCAGCAACTCTGACAGCAGTTTCTCTAGCACTTGATCTGCCGCCACCTCTATAGTCTCTTATGCCATATTTATGAGCATATGTGTAGTCTGCATGTCCAGGACGGAATACATCTTTAATCTTTGAATAATCTTGGCTTCGTTGATCTGTATTTCGAATAATAAATCCGATAGGTGCTCCAGTTGTTTTACCTTCAAACACACCAGACAAAATCTCGACTTTATCTTCCTCATTGCGTTGAGTAACATGCTTAGAAGTTCCAGGTTTTCTTCTATCCAAATCTAACTGCAAATCTTCTTCTGACAAATCTAAACCGGGTGGACAGCCATCTACAACTCCACCTATAGCCGCGCCATGCGACTCACCAAAAGAGGTAAGTGTGAATAAAGTGCCTAAAGTGTTACCTGACATATATACGCTTCTTTGTAAGTATATGTAAATTTTATCACAACCCGATTCTAGCCTTTAACTTATTAATTGAGTCGCAAGTCTTTACCTATTGTCTATAGGCACGAAAAGCTAACTTATTTAATTTAATCGATCAAATATGTTAGAAAGATTTTTCTAGAATCATTTTTTATTCATGGATAATTTTATATGCGCCTAAATCTAAATCTACTAATGTATAAGATCCGATTGCAAAACGAATTAATCTTAACGTGGGATATCCAATTTTTCCTGTCATTCTTCTTACTTGACGATTTTTACCTTCAGATATTTTAATTTCAAGCCAAGTCGTAGGAATGGTTTTTCTTTCTCTAATAGGCGGTGTTCTCTCCCATAAAACTTTCGGTTGATCTATAATTTTTATCTGTGCAGGCAAAGTTTTAAAGTCGCCTAAGTCAACTCCGTGCCTTAAATCTTCTAAATCGCTCTCTTTCGGGGCGCCTTCAACTTGAACCCAATAAGTTTTTTGCATTTTATATTTTGGATCACTAATTTGATGTTGAAACAGGCCATCATCAGTTAGAATAATTAAACCTTCACTATCTGTGTCAAGCCTGCCTGCAGGATAAACATCAGGTATTGGAATAAAGTCTTTTAACGTCTCATGGTTATCATGTTTGCTAAATTGACAAACAACACCATATGGCTTGTTAAATAATATTTTCATTAAACTTAAAGTGAGTATGAATGCTTAGCAAAATTAACCTTCCAAAAAATGCATCAAAAATTACCGTCAATTCAAATCTAAGCTTGAATGTTCCAGAGCATCCTATTATCCCATTTATTGAAGGTGACGGTATTGGTGTTGATATTACTCCAGCGATGTTAAAGGTGGTAAATCAAGCCGTACTAAAAGCTTATGATGGAAAAAAAGAAATTGCTTGGATGGAAGTATTTGCAGGAGAAAAAGCCACAAAAATATACGGTAAAGATACCTGGCTTCCTCAAGAAACGCTAGATGCTATGAAAGAGTTTGTTGTGTCTATCAAAGGACCTCTCACAACGCCTGTGAGTGGAGGTATCAGATCGCTTAATGTGGCCATGAGGCAAGGGCTCGATTTATATGTTTGCTTAAGGCCGATTGAATATTTTAAAGGCGTCCCAAGTCCTTTAAAAAATCCTGAAAAAACTAATATGGTGATTTTTAGAGAAAATACTGAAGATATTTATGCGGGGATTGAATGGCAAGCATTCTCGGAAGAATCAAAAAAAATTATAAAAATGATCTCAGAATTAGGCATTAAAAATAAAATTCGCTTTCCAGAATCAACCGCTATAGGTATTAAACCTGTTTCTAAGGAAGGTAGCCAAAGGCTTATAAGAAAAGCGATTGAATATGCCATAGAACATAAAAAAAAGTCGGTCACGCTTGTCCACAAAGGCAATATTATGAAATTTACTGAAGGTGGATTTAAAGAATGGGGTTATCAATTAGCTCAAAATGAATTCGGCGCTAAACCTATTGAAGGCAAATCCGACTTCATGTGTTCCAATGGTCTTATCATCAAAGATTGTATTGCTGACGCTTTTCTTCAAGAAATATTACTTCACCCAAACGAATATGATGTTGTAGCAACTCTAAACCTTAACGGAGACTACATTTCAGATGCGTTAGCTGCTCAAGTAGGTGGTATTGGTATTGCTCCCGGTGCTAATTTATCAGACTCAACGGTTATTTTTGAAGCCACTCATGGAACCGCACCAAGTATTGCCGGCAAAAAAATTGCCAATCCCAGCTCTTTAATTCTATCAGCTGAAATGATGTTAAGGCATATCGGCTGGATTGAAGCTGCCGATATTCTCTTGTTGGCATTCAGAAAAACATTGGCGGCTCAAAAAGTCACTCAAGACTTCTCATCACAATTAAATAATGTCTCACCATTATCCACAGATGATTTTGCTGATGCCATCATAAGTTACATGTAAAAAAAAAGCCCGCATATGC
>Ga0255207_1000090_pt1 | contig 23634 bp, 26 predicted proteins | sample Miss_Miss_RepA_8_2_FD_183043 | JGI IMG/M metagenome (GOLD analysis project Ga0255207, IMG submission 183043) | Freshwater microbial communities from Mississippi River, Louisiana, United States - Miss_Miss_RepA_8d | ecosystem: Environmental > Aquatic > Freshwater > River | place: USA: Louisiana... | reverse complement strand
GTTTACTTGTTGAATATCTATTCCACGAGCAGTAACATTAGAAGAAATTAGCACTCTTGATGAACCAGTTCTAAACTCCTTAAGTGCCAAATTTCGCTCATGCTTATCCATATTACTATGAATACAACAAACTGGAAAATTATCGCGCAACATTCCATTATACAAGTCCTGAACACGTAATACACTATTGCAGTAAATGATACACTGACTATAGGTCATTCTGTTAAAAATATCCTTTAATGTATCATACTTGTGATGATCATCATCTAAAGCCACATAATACTGTTTAATACCTTCCAATGTTAATTGCTCTGCCTTAACCGAAATAGTTACAGGATTACGCATAAATTTTTCAGTAACTTGAAACATTTCATTAGGCATTGTAGCACTAAAAAGAGCAATTTGAATATCTGAATTTAAATACTGAAAAATATTATAGATTTGATCCTTAAAACCAGATGATAACATTTCATCAGCCTCATCTAATACCATTATTCTAAGTTTTTTGGCTTGGATATGGCGGCGACGTATCATATCAAAAACTCTTCCAGGAGTTCCAACAATAATATGTGGCGGGTTTTTCTTCATATCTGCAACATCATCATCAATTGATGATCCTCCTACAATAGTCTTAATACGAAGTCCAGTCATTAAAGAACCTAAACTAGCAACAACACCACTAATTTGTGTAGTCAACTCGTGTGTAGGGCTCATAATAAGTGCCTGAGGATAATTATCCTTTAATGAAATTCTGTGTAAAACGCCAATCGAAAATGTAGCAGTTTTGCCAGTACCTGATTGTGCCTGTGCTAGAATATCTCTCTTCATCATAATTGGCTTAATTGCCTTCATCTGAATTGGACTTGGTTGCTCAAATCCATAAGCATAAATACCTCGCAATAAATCAGCATTAATATCTAATGTATCCCAAGATGTAAATGTATAATCAATTTCATCAGTTTTCTTTGTTACTATCTCTTCCTCACCCTTTATTTCCTTCTCACCCATTATATCCTTCTCATCCTTTACCCCACCCCCTCCGATCGCATCATTGTTTACTTTGTTAAAAGACATATTATGATATATTATAATGCCTTGGTTTTAAGTGTATTTTATTTATATTATTATAAATTAGAAATAATAATGTAATTAATAATATGAAAAAAATTGATATAAATAGTAGATTATATAATTAAAGTAAGATACAAAAAAATGACTACGACTGTTGCCAATAACACAATGAAATATAATCTTCAGAAGTTCAAGGAAACTAAATTTTATGGTTTTGAATTTGTAATTCCAGAGGACACTGTTACAATTATTAATTATTTAACTGGTGAAATAGGATCTAGTGCTTTTATTACTAATCCAGTTTTTCAGAAAAATGAACACTTACATGGCGAAACTATGTTTACTTCTAATAAAGGTAGAGGTAGAAATAAAAAGAACTCTAAGTTTTCGGAATCTAATAATGAAGATTGGGAGCAATTACGTTCATTTCATTCTACTACTATTAAACAATCATCTGGAATTGATGGACATATTGACAATTTACGTTCAAATCTAAATAAACTAACTGATAAGACATATCAAGATATTCGAACTAAGATTTTTGATATATTAGATACTATTGTAAATTCATCAGATTTTAATGAGACTACATGGACCCAGGTAAGTACTGTTATATTTGATATTGCATCTACAAATAAATTCTTTTCAAAAATATATGCTGATTTATATGCAGAGTTAGTAAAGAAATATGACTGGATGAATGCTGTTTTCAATATGAATTTTAATAAATTTGCTGAAAAGTTTGAGGAAATTCAGTATGTTGATCCTGATGTAAATTATGACGGGTTTTGCGATAATAATAAGATTAATGAGAAGCGTAGAGCTAATTCACAATTTATTGTAAATTTGGCACTAAATGGATTTATTAGTAATTTATCTGTAGCTCGTATTCTTAGACAATTATTAGATACGATTATGAATACAATTAATCGTAGTGATAAGAAAAATGAAGTAGACGAAATGACGGAAAATGTTGCCATCTTGTTTAACAAAGAAATTATTGATAAAGCTGAAGATGATAGTGATTATGAGGAGGATGAATTAGAAATTAGTGGAAATACAATTGTAGATACAATTACAATATTAGCTAAGAGCAAGACTAAGGATCATAAAAGTTTGTCACAAAAGGCAATCTTTAAATATATGGATCTAGTTGAAATGTAAAGTAAAAATTAAAAATTATTAATAAATTAATATAGATATATTTTAATAAATAATATAAATAATGTCAGATACAAATACAGATATAAATAATCAAAATATTTCTTTTTTACTAGAAGAAAAGGAAGACAATAATAAGGATCATATAGATATGAATAATATTAATAACTTTATTGAATTATTTGAAGATGAACCCGATTATGAAGTAAATTCAAATGAAATGAATGAGCTACAAGAAATGGTTTATACAATGTATACAGTAAAAGAATTATTAAAAATATGCGTATATTATGAAATTGATAAACATATAAAAGCCGCCAAATATAAAAAGGCTGATATAATATCATCCATTGTTTTTTTTGAGGCTCAGCCTGAAAATATGAATATAGTATATAAGCGAAAAACATATTGGTCATATATGGATGAATTAATGTCTGATCCAAAAATGAAAAAGTATGTAGTATGGTCTTAGAATATAAAAATAAAAAAAAATAATTTAATATTAAATTAAATAACATAATAAAAATTGATTTAATATTAAAGTAATAATTATATTATATAACAGTAAATATAAATAATGTCTTCTATGTCAAAAGTTGAATTAATAAATAAATGCAAGGAGCTAGGTATCAAAAATTATAGTTCTAAAAATAAGGCACAACTACAAGAACTTATAAATACAAATCAAATTTTATTAGTAACATCTAATATTGATAATGTAGAAAATACAATTATAAAAACTGAAAATAATGTTAAAAAAGATACAAATGAAAAGAATAAAGAAAGGAAAGAACAGAGTAAAAAGAAGATGACAAAAGGATTAAAACCAATTATTAAATGGAGTGGTGGAAAAAGCGATGAAATTCATTTATTTGAAAAATATATACCAACAGAATATAATACTTACTTGGAGCCATTTATTGGTGGCGGTTCGTTATACTTCTATTTATCACCAGAAAAAGCTGTGATTAGCGATGTTCATGAAGAATTAATTGATCTATACACATGTATTGGTGATGGAAAAATGGATGACATATATGATTTTATGGAAAATAATCCAAATAATGAAGAAACTTATTATAAAATTAGAGATACAATGACTATTAATAATAAACTTGATAATGCAAAACGTTTCTATTATCAGCGCAAAACTTGTTTTAGAGGTATGTTACGATACAATAAAAATGGTAAATTTAATATACCATTTGGAAAATATGCGACTATTAATTATAATGATCTAAAAAATAAAGAATATGAAAAATTATTAGCAAGAACTAATGTACAAAATAAAGGTTTTGAATATGTATTTGAAAATTATAATAATGAAAATAATTTTATGTTTTTAGATCCACCATATGACAGTGAATTTACTGACTACGGATATTGTCAGTTTGGAAAAGAAGAGCAAAAAAAATTAGCTAAATTATTTAAAGAAACTAAAATTAAATGTTTAATGGTTATTGGTAAGACAAAATTTATTGAGGAATTATATAAAGATTATATTGTAGATGAATATGATAAGAAATACAAATTTAAATTATATGCTGGTCGTGTTGGTGATGAAATAAATACAAAGCACTTGGTTATTAAGAATTATTAATTATTAATTAAATATCTGATTTCCAGATTAATTTATCAAAATGTGTTCTAATTTTTTCTCCTAGCTCTCTGAAATACTGATAAAAGTCGCCTTCCGACCATTCAAAATCAATATGCTGTAAAAACTCCTGCATATGATCTATTTTAATTCCTGAATTTTCAAATGCTTTAATATTAGATAATCCTGCTGTTAAAATTCCTCTATTATAAACACTCCAATTTAATACACCACAGTTAATTACATAATCAGGATATGTTGTCTTTAGAGACTGCTCTATTTCTTTACACTTATTTACAGTAGCTGGTAATTTTTCAGTATCTAGCTCTATATTTCCTTTTAGTTCGCGGTAATATACTATTTTCTTAGTTTTGTTGATCCATATTAAGTCGACATCTTTGTTTTTATCATTGATTTGTTGAACTCCACATTTTAATAATTCAATATTTTCATTACATCCAATAAGTTCTTTTGCTAAGACTTCACCATATCTTCCAAATTTTATATTAATAGATTGTTCACTAGGTTTTGCTCCATAAAGTAGATGAGTAATTGACCCTGGTTTAGTTCGCGTAAATTCAGATTGTAATAATTTATCAACCCATGCTCTGCCTTGGGTCTTAACTGTAACTAATTGAGTATGAGTAGAGGTAGACATTTTGTTTAGTAATATTGTTATCGTTGTTTGCTATTTTTAATTCTAATACTTTTTGTTACTCGTGAAAAAAATTTTTCAATTTTTTTGATTAATTAATAAAATTTAAAATTCTATAAAATTATAATATATATTTAACGAGCCTGGATCTGACTAAGTTTCCAGGCTTTATTAGCTGCTTCTTCTAATTCATTTAGTCCAGTATATATAGGAGCGCCTCCATTACGATTTACTTTTTGATGTACATATTTATGTCTATTTAATATTTTAAAATCATGCTTAAATATTTTTTCAGGAGTTCCTAATTCTGCTTCAAGTTTCTTACGTGCAAGCTCTTTTTGTCTAATTTCCTCAGCCTCTTTTTCTTCTTTTGCTTTTCTTTCAGCTGCCTTAAGAGCTTTTTGTTCATCTTTGTAAAGCTGGTTTAGTCTTGCTGTTTCTGCGTTCTCTGCTAAAATTTTTGCTCTTTTTTCATCGGCAATAGCCTTTTTCTGTGCTTCTAATGCTTCTTTTTCTTCTTTGGCTCTTTGTTGTTCAGGTGTTAAAATATTAATTTCAGGATTAGTGGTGGGAATAACAATATCATCCCATTCATCATATTCATTATCATTCATATTACTAGTCATTTTCAATATTTTTAAAAGTGTTACAATTTATAATACTTAATACATTCTGTGATTTTATGAAAAAAAATTTCAATTTTTTTGAAAACTTATAAAAAATGAAAAATGAAAAAATGAAAAAATGAAAAAAATATAATCAAAAAATAAAATATTAAATCTAAATTACTTATATACAATAACAAATGGTTGTATCTAAAATAGATGAAAGTATAAATTATCCTGAATTAAAAAATGTTGACCCTGCCGATTTAAGTAAAGAAAGCAATTTGTTTCAAATTGGAGTGCCTGAAATGGATATGGATATTATTATTGCAATCGGGTCGGCAAAAAATACATTTGCGTCTAAGAATGTGACATATTTTCCAATTTATTTAGTAAAACATAATAACAAAGTTATACAGATTGGAGTTTATGAAATATCATCTACAAATATGATGGACTATATGGATGAAGAAGGTGAGTTAGATGTTGAAAGACTTTCTGATCCATTGCTTTATACATTTGCGACTAGAGAATTTATTAATAAAATTAGATTAGTACCTGAAAGTGAAGAATTAGAAAAGAAACAAAGGTCTAAAACTAAGGATTTATTTACAGATAATAAGGAAGTAAAGAAAGAAAAAGAAGGAAAAGAGGCTGAGGAAATTAGACAAAAAGAAGAAAAAAAAGAACCTATTACTGAAATTCTTATACCACAAATACGTCGAGATATTTTTATTGCCAGAACAAGTGCCAATATATCGCCACCATTAAAACCAGAAAATGCCAAAGAGGCAGCTGATTTTCGTGATAAATATCATGAAGGTGATAAGGATGTATGGGTTCAAAAATTTATGAAAAACAAGAATTATGGTATTATAGATAATGAGGGATCCGGTGATTGTTTATTTGCTACTGTTCGTGATGCATTCCAAAGTATTGGTCAGGATACTACTGTAGGCAAAATGAGAGATAAAGTATCTAGAGAAGCAAAACAAGAAAATTTTAATATGTATAAGGAACGTTATAATATGTTTGCTAGAGAATTAGCAAATACCAAAGCAGAATCAATAAAATTAAAGAAAATATATGATGAATATAAAGCTAAAATTGTTACTACTATAGATCATAATCAGAGACAAATTTTAACCGCAGCAGCAGCCAAAACATATGAAGAATATATGCGACTAAAAGCTGAGCATAAATATGCTAAAGAAAATATAAATGATGTCTTATTTATGAAGGATATTCACAATTTAGAAGATCTAAGAAAAATAATGAAAACATGTACTTTCTGGGGCGATGACTGGACAATTAATACTTTAGAGCGAATATTAAATATTAAATTTATTATATTATCCAGTTTTATTTATGATAAGGGGCGCGGTGATGTAAATAATGTACTTCAATGTGGTAGTGAAGTAGATCCGATTATTCAATCTCGTGGAACATTTGAACCTGAAATGTATGTAATTATTGATCATACAGGCAGTCATTACAAGCTAATTACCTATAAAAATAAACTAATTTTTACATTTAATGAAATACCATATGATATTAAACGAATGATTGTTGATAAGTGTATGGAACAAAATGCCGGTATATTTTCATATATATCAAATTTTAAAGATTTTAAAATATTATTAAAAGGCAATCCAATTGAGAAACCTACGTTTGATGAGCTAGGAGAAGCAAAAATAATGAATTTATATGATGACAATATTGTATTTGTTATTCATCCTAATGCTTCTGATAAAAGAGCACCAGGAAAGGGTGTCGGGGAGAAAATACCAATTGATGTAGAACAGAAATTTGCCCAATTAGCTAGTATTCCTGATTGGCGCCAAAAATTGGACGCATTTTATGTTCAACCATTTTCACTTGACAACCATAGATGGGCATCTGTAGAACATTATTATCAGGCGTCTAAATTTAAAAATAAAAATCCTGATTTCTATTTGTCTTTTTCTCTAGACTCAGGAACAGAATTATCAAAAGATCCATTTCTAGCTAAGGCTGCTGGTGGTATTACTGGTAAATATAAAGATGACCTTATTCGTCCTAAGACAGTAATAGTAGATCCTGATTTTTTTTTAAAACGGGCTACTAAAGAAATGGATGCTGCAAATACGGCAAAATTCAAGCAAAATTTAGATCTTGCAAAAGCACTTATAGAAACAAAGAATGCTAAACTAGTTTTATATAGACGTGGTAAAGAACCTGAAGCATTAGATAATCTTATGATTTTGCGCGACAAACTGGCAAAAGGTGCTATTTAAAATTATTAGTCGTATACTTATTAGTCGTATACTTATTAGTCGTATACTTATTAGTCGTATACTTAGTATTCGTTATATTTTATATTCTAATAATATTATCGTATTATAATATAAAATAAAAATAATGAAAATTACATATGAAAGTCATAAATTAATGTCATTTTTTGTTGAAAATAATTGTTTAAGACCAATTAAACAAACCAAGGCAACGGATATATTCTTTTCCGAATTTTTTAAAGAAATACTTAGTGCTGCTGAATATATTAATGAACAGAAACAAATATATAAGCAAAAAAAACAACCATTTTATAATCTTAAGGTTACAAGTATTGCCAATGTTAAACAAATACCTAAACCAAAAACATTTAGCACTGATGGGTTTCCAGATAGGGCAAGAAAGACTATTGACAATTATTCATTAACATCATTACATTATGTAATTAAATTATATAATAGAGAATTTAATATTTATTTTATATTGGAAGAGCCCGCTGATATTGTCAAAATAGAGAAATATAATAATTATGTTGACTATATTTTATATTGGTTTTATATTGTAAATAAGCATGCTTCGGCATCATGTACTAACAAATTGTCTATATTTATTTATCATACATATTTAACTAAGAGTTTACCTAGTTCTAATATTGAAATTCTTGATGAAGATAATGTAAATACTGGATTTACACGAACTTGTCAAAAAAATGGTGAAATTGTAGTATATCGCCTAGAGGAATGGTTTAAGGTTCTTATTCATGAGAGTATGCACAATTTTGGTCTAGATTTTTCAGATATGGATAATAATAATTGTCATAACAAAATTCGTTCGTTATTTCCTATTAAGTCTGATGTTAATTTATATGAGGCATATACTGAATTTTGGGCTAGAATAATGAATATTGTATTTTGCAGTTACGCAAATGCCTCTGTAAAAACAGATATAAATGAAATGCTTACAAATGCCGAATTTTTTATTAATTTTGAACGTGTTTTTGCGTTTTATCAGATGGTTAAGGTGTTAGATTTTATGGATATTGAATACATACATTTAATTGAAAAGACACCTTATTCAGATACACTTAGAAAGACATTTTATAAGGAAAATACAAATGTATTGTCATATTATATTTTAGCATTATTACTTTTGAATAATTACCAGGATTTTTTTATTTGGTGTAAAGCACATAATTCTTCTATGCTTCAATTTAAGAAAACAGTAGATACACAAAATAGTTTTTGTGATTTTATTGCGTCAAAATATAAAAAGGCTGAGTTTTTATATAGTATTGATTGCAGTATGAAGTTGTTAGATAATATTAATAAAATAAACTATTCTATAAATAAAAAAGGATCTAAAAAGAAAAAACAGTCTTTAAATGAAACTGATTATATTAGTTTTTTATTGAATAATTTACGAATGACAATATGTGAACTTGGATAGATAAATAATATAATAATAATATAATCTTATTATATTATAATACACGTATGTCATCACAGCCTTTATTTGAAGAAGAAAAAGAAGAAGGACTTGGACAAACAGTTTCTAGAGCTATAACAACTGGAACTAATCTAACACCAAAACAAATTCAAGATGTCCTTAATAGATTTGAAACCAACTTGACAACTTATTTATCTGAAAGTGCTTCAGTGCCTATTCTTGATGATGATGTCTTAGAAGTAAAGGTAGATTTAAAAGAAGAAAAAGAAAAATCAACAAATTTATTAATACGCTACAAAATAGGACGTTTTAATCCTCCACACAAGGGACATATAGAATTATTTGTAAAAAATATAAAAGATATGGAGGCAGCAAAAATGGCGAACCCTACTTTACAAACTAAAGTTGTTATTTTTGCTGGAAATGGCGCCAAATCAGAACCTAGATCAAAAAATCCACTAGATTTTGAAACAAAAAAGACTGTTATATTATATTTACTTCGTCAAGCATTAGGTCTTAGTCCTGATACTAATATTGATAATATTGTTGAAATACGTCAAAAGGACTATAAGGATACTACTGGCACAAATATTACTCCTGTTAGTCAACTTGGCGAAGTTGCTGGTTCTCAATTAGTAGGCAATCCATTTTTATCAAATGTTGGTACACAATTAGCTGTTAGTACTAAGGATGATGATGCTAAGAAATTGGGATTTATGAATAAAGCATTAAGCGATGAATTTAGTAGTAAATATCCTGGTCTAAAATTTAGTTCTGAAATTGTTGCTATGGACCCAGTAAAAGTAGAAGGTGGTGGTGGTCTACCTGTAGAACAATCAGCTACAAAAATAAGAGAAATTGCTAAGTCTTCAAACTCAGTAGAAGAATTTAATGCTAATGTACAGAAAGAAACTGGACTTGACTATGGAACTATGGCATCTATTGTATTTAATGCAATTAAAGCATCACTAAATGATGTAACTGCTCCACCTCAAACAAAAAAAAACAAAACAATAGGTGGTAGACATAATAAAAGTAAAAAAAATAAGAAAACAAAAAATAAGAAAACAAAAACTAGAAGGCTAAAAAATAGAAAAACTAGCAAATATAAAAAGCATTAATATTTGTTAGTATATTTGTAATTTTATAGTATATTATATAGTATATTATATATTATCTTTCTTTATAGTTCCTCTGTGAGACCAACAATATATGCTATCTTTATAACAAGTACTAATACATTTTGAACCATCTTTTTTAAATCCAGTACAGGTATATTTAAAGTGCCCTTGACCTATATGTTTTTTATTTTGACGCCATGCTTCACTTGCTTCATCAAAGTCTATATCAATATTATATAAACTGTTATTATATTTAGTTTTACTTTGGCTTCTTGTCTCCATTTTGTTAGTTTATATGTAATTTATATGTAGTTTTATATAAAATCAATTTTTTATATTTATATTTATATTTATATTTATATAATATAAATATAATGTTACTTGGAGTTAAAAGACCACTAACTTTATCATTAACATCTATAGAAGATAATAAAAAACCACTAACTATTATTGAAAATCTTAGAAATAAATTTAATGATCTTAATAGTCAAATAAAAAATTTTCAAATACAAAATAATATGTCACAAATAGCTAATAATTGTTTAAATAAATTTAATACTGAACCTATATATAACTGTAATTCTGATATTAAAAGTGAATTAAAAACTAGTCGTACTTCAGTATCTAATAATTTTTTTATTGGCGATAATTATTATAAAGCAACTATAAGTGGTATTTATGTTTATTCTTGTGATAATATTGTTTATAAACAAATAAGATTTCTTATTAATGATACTAATTGTTTTTTTAAAATTATTTTAGAAATTTGTCTACAAATATATGCATCTTCCTTAAATTGTGGGTTAAAAATACCAAAAATTATGGATTACTCTTTATCTAGAGATATAAAAGATGGTGAAGAAACAGATTTTCTATTATGTCAAATTAAAATGGAAAAAATAGATATTATTGATATTAAAAATGAAGAAAATAAACAGAAAATTTTAGACAACTATGAATATTTTTTGACAACAATTAAAAATGGATTAGACTGTTTTGAAAAAAATGGGTTATATCATAATGATACGCATGTAGATAATATTGGATTTTATAATGATATACATGTAGATAATATTGGTATTGGCATTGTATTAATGGATTTTGGTAAGGCTACACTAACAAATAATAATCGTTATCAGTCACCATCTGGATTTTATAAAGAAATAGATACCAAAGAAAAATTTCAAAAATGGCTTTCTCATGAAATTCAACCAAATATAGGTCTTACATTTTATGGTGGAAAAAAGAAGAAAAATATAAAAAAAATAATAAAAATAAAAACAAGGTTAAGACATAAAAATAAATCCAAGAGAAAACTTACTAAAAAACGTAGTTATAAATTAAAATTGATTTAATAAACTATTTAATAATTTATTATATGTTATTATAAACAAATATAATTTAAAAATGGGTATCAGATATTTAAATAAATATTTAAGGACCAAATGTCCAAACTCTATCCAAGTAATGAATATGGCTGATATTAATGGAAAAAAAATAGCGGTTGATATAAGTATTTATTTATATAAATATGAAGCCGATAATATTTTATTAGAAAATATGTATTTAATGTTATCTATATTTAGATATTATAATGTTATGCCTATTTTCATATTTGACGGTAAGCCGCCTCCGGAAAAAAAAGAATTATTAGTTAAACGCAAAGAAGACAAAAAAGAGGCACAAAAAGAATATAATGTTCTTAAGAAAACCTTGGAAAATAATAATGACTTTGATGAAACAGAGAAACAGGATATTATAAATACAATGGATCAATTAAAGAAACAATTTGTAAATGTTAGTAAGGATAAAATAGAAAAAGTTAAATCGTTAATTAGGGCTTATGGTGCGACATATTATGATGCACCAGGAGAAGCAGATGAATTATGTGCTATGTTAGTATTAAAAAAGATTGTTTGGGCGTGTCTATCTGAAGATATGGATATGTTTGTATATGGTTGTTCAAGAGTAATTCGATATTTTAGTCTAATAAATCATAGTTTTGTATTATATTCAATGAAACATATTTTAGATGAGCTTGTTATGACACAAAATGAATTTAGAGATATTTGTATATTGTCAGGCACTGATTATAATATACACGCAAATACAAGAAATATAAAGTCAAAAAATAGAAATCAAGATATTACTTTATATGATACGTTAAAATTATTTCAAAAATATAAGGATGATCATTACAATAATAAAGAAACATTTTACAAATGGCTACAAAATAATACTGAATGTATTTCTGACATTGAATTACTAGAAAAAATTAATAAAATGTTTGACTTATCACAACATCACTGTAATATAGAAAATTTTAAATATATTAAAATTATGAATGGGCCAGTTAATAATAATTGTTTGCAGGAAATAATGCGCGAAGAAGGGTTTATATTTGTTAGTTAAAATAATTATATAAAAATATCTTATTATATAATTATAAAAAATGCTTGACCTATATAATAACAAATATAGTCGTAAAATACTAAAAGAATATATTTATGCTGTAGCTATGATTGATATATTAAAAACACAGACACTTGATTGTAGTTTTTGTGTTAGATACATATTAAATAATAATTACCATTTTTTATCTCAAGATGATAATATTACTATTAATGATGTTATAAAATATCAGCCTCATATTACTAGAAATGAATTACTTATTGGGCTAGCAAATTATAGTCCAGATGATGATAGTGTTGAAGATTTTGAGAGTTTTGCATTAAGACATAATAATTAGATAGCTTAGTTATCTTTTATATCAGTCTCTTCATCATTAGTCTCTTCATTATCACTCTCTCCATCATTAGTCTCTTCATCATCACTCTCTTCATCATCACTCTCTTCATCATCACTATCAGGTGGGTTACATTCATTACAAGGATTGTCACAACGTCTACAATCACCGCAATACCATTTTTCACACTCACCACAAGGCCAGCCGTCTGACCCCCGATTTACATCTACTCTGCAACTATAACAGTGTCCATAACAACCGCAATCAATCTCATTATTTATACATTCATAACACATATTATAACTACAATCACAACATACAGCAAACTCAACACAATCTCTACATCCTCTATCTTCACAAGCATGACATTTAAGAGTACATTTTTTACAGAATAAATGTTTTATTTTTCCATCCCAACTATCTAGTGATACTTCATCAACTTCACTAGTATCTGCTTCATTTGTATCTGCTTCATTTGTATCTGCTTCATTTGTATCTGCTTCATTTGTATCTGATTCGCTTGTATCATCATCATTTATGTTGCACAATTTACAACGAATTGCTTTTTCTAAAGGATGGATAGTTTTACAAGATTTACAAATGAATGTAGTTTTTACTTCTTTAACTTTTTCCGTTTCCAGAGATGTATTTGGTGTTGATGGTTCTACAAATTCTGTCATTTTATATTTATAATAAATAAAATGTGTTTATATTATATTTTATAAAACAAAAATATAATATAAAAATGGGTTTTATTTACAAAATAGTAGTTTCTGTATAGAAATATTTTATAGTTATAATATATAGTTAATTATAAAATGTCTTTAAGCGATGCAGAAAAAGAAGAAGAAGAGTTGACTGCATCAATTAGTAAGTCAATGACTATAGATAAATTAAAAGAAATTTTTAAAAATGAAAATATTGATATTTCAGGTGTAAAAAAGAAGGCAGACTATGTTAGACTTTATATTTCAAATGGATTACATAATAGAGAAAAGCAAAAAGAAGCAACCCTAGTAAAAGCAAAAGCAGAGAGCAAGGCAGGAGAAGGACAAGCCAAAGAAGAACTAATTATGTCATTATTGATAAGTGCACACGGAGAAGAAAGTTACGAATGGCCTCCATATATGCCAATTGCTAAATTTTATAGAGACAATGTCAGGGTTTATAGTCGTGCTTGTGTTCCTGGAGTACTTTCATTAAGGAACCGACGTCATGTTCGACAATCAATAGACGAAACATTTACAATATTTAAAAATAACCCTGAAAGATCTACTCAAGAAATTATGGCAGAATATACAGGTGTAGATAGAGACCATTATAGAAATTTTTTAGACAGTCTTACTAATTGTGATCCTAGTCGGTCTGCGATTAAAAATAAAGAAAGATGCGGAGGACTTATTACTTATTTGTCTCAAAAAGAATTTGATTTTACAGAACCAATTAGTTCAAAACCAGTTTTTGAAACAGATTATAATTGGGAGCAATTTTTGGCATCAAGAGGGATAAATGTATCCGATATTCGGTTAAAAGTAACGGCATCAGATGGGTCTGTTACGTACAGAAATATATTTAATCCATATGAAGATATGGAAAATTATTATCGTTCTATTGATAATGGTGACCTAGAACATGATTCACCTAATAATATTACAAAATTTAACCTTATTTATAGACACGGAATTGAGTTTATTCTGAAAGATGTTTTACACAAAGAAGAATTAATTGCTCCTGCTCTAGAAATTTTTAGATTTAAAGAAGGTGAAACCAAGAGACCAGAATTGAGTTTGGACCAATTATACAGGTTTTTTAAATTGGTTGGAATTAAATACGTAAATATAATAGATCACTCGTGTCGTGCTTTTAGTCCTTATAGTAATTTAACTGAAGAGGATGCTCAGAGACTTTTTGAAAAAGAACAACATTATTCGGTGAAACCGGTGGCTTTTGGTAAGCGTAGCGATGGCAAACGCACTAGAAGACGTACCAACCGTAAAAATAAATATAGCAGAAAAATGGAAAATGCAGCCAAAGGAAATAAATGAACAATTCAAACTGAAGAAACTAAGACAAAAATAAAACAAATAGTAACTACATATTTTAATAGGAACTAAAGTATTTCAATATAGTATAAATAATGAGCTAATTCACAAATATGATAGCATAAATGAAGCTTCAAGACAAACTGGCATTTCTAAATCTACAATTGGAAAGGCAATTGGATAAAATACATATCTTGCTAGAAATTTTATATGAAAAGAATATAATAATATCTATTTTTAATAGACATTATTAATTTAATATTTTACTATGAGTGGGGTTTGAACCCACGCAGTGATATCACTAGCAGATCTTAAGCCTGCCGCCTTGGACCGCTCGGCCATCATAGCATAATTATTATTTATTTAATTAAATTAATACTTTTTATTTTTTTAATTAGTCGCTAATTCTTTAACAGTCGCTAACGCTTTAAGCAACAACTGCAGCCTTGGGGAAGTGAGGGCTCATGAACTTCTGGAGGTTGAAGTAGGTGAGCTCATCACCCTTCTTGAGCTTCAAGAGAGCCTGGAGCTTGCTATCGGGGTTGATCTTGCGACCATTCTCCTTATCCTGGAGACTGTTAGATCTGATGTAAAGATTGAGCTGCTTGGTAACATCAGTTCTAGCCATCTCAGTACCAGCGGGCTTCTCAAGGAACTTGGCAAGCTCATCGGAAATTCTGGTGGGCTTAACAAATCCAGAGGGAGCACGGTTGCCAGACTTTCTCTTCTTCTTGGAAGAGACCTTCTCGGCAGCCTTGAGCTCCTTAGACCACTGCTTCTCCATAGTCTTGAAATCAGACTTAAGAGTAGCAATCATACTGCTGAGCTGGTTGAGCTTAGCAGAAAACTCAGCAGACTTAGCGGCAATGGCAGCCTCAACAACGGCAACCTCGGGGGCAGCAGGGGCGGCCTCAACCTTGACCTCAACGGCGGGGGCAGCGGGAGCAACCTCAACCTTGGGCTCGGCAACCTTCTTGGCGGCCTTAGCCTTGGGAGCCTTAGCCTCAACGGCAACAGCAGCGGGAGCGACAGTCTCAACGACTTCAGTAGAGTTCTTCTTAACCTGTTTGGGCATCTTATTATACTATACTACAGTGATATCTTTTTAAGTAGTTTAACGCATAATATATATTATTTAAAATATATTATGATTGAAATTGGTCTAAATATAAATTATAAAAATGAATTTCCTAAATATATTATTTTTTTAAAGTTTTTTAAAGATTTTTTAAAGATTTTTTAAAGAATTTTAAAAGAATTTTATTAAGATTATGTTTATTAGTTAATAATTAGTGAAGAGCTTGATAAAGCCATGGCAAAGCATTGGCCGCTTCACTGCTTACTGTTGTTAGTGATCCTAATACATAATAAGTTCCTAAACATTTACTATCATTATCAACACCAGTTAATACAAGTTTTTCTAAAATATTTAATATATATTTTCTGACATCATCTAAATCTGTTGTTGTTTGCAAATATTGTATATTTATTATTTGAGGAAATGGTCTGCCAATTGGTGGGCAAATTTTCTGTTTAACTTCATTTGTTAAATGAGCTCTATATGTCCAAATATCTAAAAGTTCTCTTAGCATTTTAATTAATTGTAGTCTATTTAAATCCATAAACCATTTTGGGTTTGAATAATTACCAAGAGCATCAATATTTTGAAAAAGCGATACAGTTCTTAATTCAACATTTTTTGCCTTAGATAATTCACTACTAATATCTTGGATTTCTATACATACAGGTATTTTCAAAAGCTTACTAAGACGGATTAATGTATTAAATTCACTAACTGTTTTATCTGAAATTGGTAAACGATTATAAGGATTTCTTAGTTGCCCATTTGATTTTGAAATTAAATTATGAAATGATACTAAATCAAACCCATAAATAAAACCATCCACATCTTTAAAACTGAAAAACTGGATTTCTGGTAATTCATTTAGTTCATCCATAGTATAAAAATCAGTATCATTTGTACATAAACGCCGATTATCAACTGCAGGTCCGCGAAATTTTCTGTATTGTCTCTGAATAAAACCTCTATATATTTTTTGAATTTTAATAGAATTAAATGACAAAAATAAAAATGAGTAAATTCTTGAAACAAGTTGCTGTTTTGTCCCACTAACTTTTAATTTATAATGTTTTGTCAAATACTTTAATTCGGCTGCGTTGTAATTTTCAGATAAAATCATTTGATATTCTCCAAATTTTGGCACATATTGCGTGTCATTATTTTTATTATTTTTATTATTTTTATTATTTTTATTATTTTCAGTATTTTCAGTATTTTCAGTATTTTCATTTATTTTGTTAGTTTTTGTTCGTTTTGAAACAGATTTGTTAGTTGTATTTGTTTTTAAGACATCATTTTTAGTTGCATTTAAATAACATTTATCACTTATAACATTTATATATTCAGGATCTAACATTAGTTAATATATTATATATAAATAATTCTTTTTGTATCCTTTTCAAATTATTTGTTTTTTTTTACAGCATATTTTTTAAGTTTTTGTATGTTTTTTGTGTATTTTGCTGCTAAAATGTGCTGTAAAATAAGTTTTTAAATTATATTTTATACATTCAAAAAAAATTGATTTAAAGACAACCTGTGTAGATATAGTATAAATACAAACAAAATGGCTGACGCAATCATTGACGGAACTAATATCGATATTAATGCTTTCTCTTACTCTGCTCCTAAGGCGCATGAGTCTGGTGGAAAGGTTGTGAATGTATATAATAAATATTTTAAGGAATCGCTTACGATTTCTACTCCTCTTATTTTGACTTGGGGTGCCCAGGAGGGTGTTGATCAGGCTAAGAAGCCTACTGGTAAGTATACTATGAGTTTACAGTTTCCTAATGCTGACTTTCCTAATGCTGACTGTGAGGCGTTCTTGAAGAATATGCGTGCTTTGGAGGCTAAGATTAAGGCTGATGGTTTGGCTAATTCTAAGGAATGGTTTGGTAAGGTTATTACTAATCCTGAGATTATTGATGAGAAGTTTAATGTGATGCTTAGACATCCTAAGTTTAAGGGAACTGAGGAGCCTGATACTAGTAAGGCACCTACTCTTACTGTTAAGGTTCCTTGCTGGAAGGGTGTTTGGAAATCTGAGATTTATGATGAGGAGGGTGAGCCTCTATATGTTGCTGGTAAGACTAGTGGACTATTGTCTCCTTTGGATTTCTTGAAGCCTAAGACCCATGTTATTTGCTTGTTGCAGTGCGGTGGTATTTGGTTTGTTAATGGCAAGTTTTCGATTACTTGGAATTTGAAGCAGGCTATTGTTCAGAAGCCTAAGGCATCAATGGAGGGACAATGCTTTATTAAGTTGAAGACTGCTGATAAGGAGAAGTTGAAGGCATTGCCTCCTGTTGAGCATGATGATATTGACCCTGAGGGCGGTGGAGTAGCTACTGTTGTTGATGACTCGGATGATGATACTCCTGCTCCTACTCCTGCTCCTGTTGCTAAGGTTGAGGAGAAGCCTGTTGCTAAGGTTGAGGAGCCTGTTAAGGCCGAAGAGCCTGTTAAGAAGAAGATTGTCAGAAAGAAGACTGACGCGTAAATTTATAAATAATTTAAAAATATATAATTTGTATAATTTAACTTTATAATTTAACTCAATTAATTAAAAATAAAATATAATAATCTTAAATGATTATTATATTTTTTCTTTATTTATATTATAATGGCATTTCCTAGAAATATTAACCAGTTGTGTACACCTTCATTTGTGTATTTTATCCTATCAGTTGTAGGTATAATTATTACTATTTTTCAAAATATGGGACATACAAATATATATTGTTTAGGCAGTTTAACTTGTAATGTTCCAAGCACTATTATGATTTTTATTATTAAAGTCGTATACATATTATTTTGGACTTGGATACTTAATTTAATGTGCAAAGATGGCTATACCAATATTGCCTGGTTTTTAGTTTTATTACCTTTTGTTTTATTATTCTGGATTGTTGGAATGGTTGCAATCAACCAAATGAAAAATAAAAAGGAGCATATGATGAACGCTCCTGGTGGTAATCCTCACCCAGGCCAAGAGGGTATATTACAACCTAGTATGGATGCTTTTTCTCTTATAGAGGGACATGGACGCAGACCTCCCAAAAAGTGGCTAAGACGTATTTAAAATAATTAATTTATAAAAATACTTTTTTATATTTTTGTTTATTTCTTGTTTTTCTATATTTTTTTCTATATTTTTTTGTTTTTTTACCACCTTTTTGTTTATTTATAGGACTATTATTAATAATAACCGGTAGTTCATCTATATAATATAGTTGATCAGTTTCATTTACTCGTTGACTTATATTTTCAGAATTTTCAAACCATATCCAATAATGTCTATAGTTGTCTCTTAAATTACTTCGATATGTATCTATAAATTCAATACTTCTGAACCTTCCTAAAGGTTCTAAAATATTATCTATAGGCGGAGGACCACAATTAACACATGCAGCAGGAGTGATTTGATTTGGTCCTCCTCTTCTAACATAGTAATATTTATCTCTATTTTCTGGTGCATTTAAAAATATCCATCTTGGATCCTCTACATGAGAAAATACATCTGTCTCTAAATTTTTTTTAAAATTATCAGTTATTTTTAAATGATTTGGAACAGGTTTTAATCTATCTGTCATTATAAAATATTATGATATTTAATAAAATATTATGATATAATACTTTTTATTAAGTAAAAGTAATATTTATAATAATATCATTCTTAAAACTAACATTATATACATCATTTTCTATAATCTTAGATATTCCTTTTCCTTTTAATATATATGTTTGTTCCTTTTTTATAAATAATTTGTTTACAGGAAATCTAATATGTTGTTTACCAATTTGTATTGATAAATAATATAGATCTGAAAATATCATCTCTTTATCAAACTGAACTAACAAATTATAATATATATTATTATTTTCATCAATAGTTATATTTTCTGGTAATTCTGCATTACATAATACAATTATATCATTACCTGATGGGTCTTCAAAATATAGCTCATTATGCCATAATGGAACTAAATATAATTGCCCATCTACATATAATTTATAAATATTGTTGTCCAATATATCATCTATACTTGGATTTAATATATAAACACTATCATTTTTATACTTCTCTTTTATTAATGAACTAACAAAATCCAATGTTTCTGAATTAATATGTAATATATTTTTATATTTACAGAGAAAATTATATAACTCAATCGATTTATCTTTATCAAGATCCTCAATAAGCTTCAATGAAATTACCTTTGTACCATTTATTACAATGTCTTTTATAATATTAACTAACAAATCAGAGACAATTTTTGAATTCATTTGTAGCATACTTGTCAAAAACATTGATAATAATGATGTATACATCTTATCATTTGTATTATCATTTGTATCATTTGTATCATTTGTATTATAATCTTTATTTTTATCATCTGTTGTATCAAATGAACTAACAAATGTTGACAAATAAGAATATGCTTCACTAATTCTTTGAAACTTCTTTGTTGCATCCTTTGTATTTCCATTTTTATCTGGATGGAAACGCAATGCCATCTTATGATATTTACGTTTTATATATATATTTGTTAGTTCATTGTATGAAATATTTGGTTCTATATCTAACAATTCAAATGCTAGATGTGTATTCATTTTTTCTTCTTCTTGATTTGGTTTATTAAAATTATTAGACTTTGTATCCATGTATTACACTTGTTAAATAAAATAAATAACTCTCTAAGTGATAAATTGGTCTATAGTTATTGTTATAATATTTCAGAAATATATATGTTTTTAATAATAAATTTGAAAAATGCTCCTTTACCAAATTTTTTTCCTGTATTAGTCTCGACAAAATATACCATATACAGTCTGTTATATCTAAATTATATATAAATATATCATATAATAAATCTCTAAATTTTAAGAACTTAAGATCATCTATATTTATCATCTCAAATAAAATTTTATCACACATTATTTTATAAGGATACATTAGTTCATTTACATTCACATGCAATGCTTTAATGTTTGTAATATTTTCTACCTTCATATCTGAAGGCAAAATTTCCTTGATAAATTTAGTATATGACGCCTTTGTAGGACGCGAAACGTTGATTATTTCGCAACAATTTAAAATACTATCCGGAATAAAACTAATTTCCTCGGAAATCAATATAAATTTTATATTAATAGCTGATGAATTATTTTCTTGCATATAACTGTAAAAATTCTCTAATAATTCGCTGTGAATGTTATGAAATTCTTTACATACAATTATACCTGATTTGTCTGTTTTTGCTGAAATAATATCTACAATTTGCTGATAAATATCGTGCCATAAAAGTTTACTATTACAGCCTAATAGTGACATATCAATTTCATAATGTATATCACTAATTTTGAAAAAATACGTTTGCTTATTAAATACAAGACTAAGTTTTTTTTCATATTTTAAATCGGATGGGCTATATTTTTTAATTGCATATAATACTTGACTATATTTACCAACACCACTAGGACCATAAAATATTATATTTCCTAATTTATCTAATAATTTTGGAAACCTTGAATATATTTTTGTTAGTTTACTATGTAAATTATTTTCTTCAACTTTATTTATATATTCTTCAAAATGGGTTTCTAGAAACTTCATAGTTATGTTATTATATTACTATTAAACATTCTTTATTTGATTATTTTACTATTTATTTTATTGTATGAACTAACAAATTTTAATAATTATTTTATTTAATATTTTATTTAATTCTTGTAAAACATTAAATAAAATAGAATAAAAACAAGATTATATAACATTATAAGAAATACTAAAATGAATATTGTAAAGACTATTGATCAATATAATGATGATTTTGTATATTTTTGCGATCCTATTAAAAATAATATTATGAATAATGGAAACTTTATACGTATATTGTATTCAACCCCTATATTTGTTTTAAATGGTATTTATATCTCTATTTTAATCAATCAACTAACAATAGAAAAATATTTTAATAAATATAAATGTTCATTTGATACAGCATCACATATTAGTGTAATTCAACGTATAAAGAGCATTGAAGAAAATATATTGAGAAAAATTAATATTAATGGAAAGTTACCTCAATATAAAATATATGAGCAAATTAGCAGTGGAAATATAAAACTATTTTCGGATAATATTGAAAATATATCTAACAACTTTTTATTAAAAATTGCTGGTATTTGGGAGACGGATTATCATTACGGACTAACTTATAAATTTGTTAGATTGTAGATTGTATTATAGATTGTAGATTATAAATATATAAAAGCATTTAACGGTCGAGATAAACTCTTTAACGGTCGAGATAAACTCTTTAACGGTCGAGATAAACTCTTTAACAATCAGTTGTATAAAATTTCAAAACTATGCCTAAAGTAATTAAGACAATTGCATTTATTGTTCCTAATAACATAAGAATTGTAAATATCTTTTTAGGCACTTCAATATATTTTGACATTGTATAAACTAACATCAATACTTGTCCCAAAATAAGCATTGTAGATATTTTTGAAAATATATAATAATAATCAGAAATCTTCTTACTAACAATATTTTCAAAATATATACTAACAAGAACAATATAGTAAATTACAATAAATAAAAGAAATAAAAATGGTGCCAATGTTATCAAAATACTCATCTTATCTATTATACCAGAATTGAACATTCCTTTAGCCTTTAAAATTAAAATAATTAATATCACGGCACCCATAATTGAATACTCCCCAATTAGTGCCTCTAAACCACTTTGACTTGTTACACCAATAGTACATAATATACTAAATACATCTGCTACTAACACTGCTGTTAGTAAATTGGTTATGTTTGAAACCATTGGATTTGACATTATATAAGTTATATAATTATTATATAATATTTTTTATACACAGTTTTTATACATTTTTAGATTTATCTGTATTCTTATTGTTTATTATATCCTTTAACATATCAATCTCTTGTTGCATACTTTGAACCTTATGAACTAACAAAGGTAGAATTTCTAAATAATTTATAGCTTTTATATCTTGGTTATTAAGAGGATTTGATGTTGGACTAATAATATGATTAATAATTGGAGATGGTTTTATTGTTACTAATTCAGGTAAGTGCTCTTCAAGTTCTTGAGCAATAAATCCATAATGAATTTGTTTAGAATTATCTGATTTAAATGTAAATTGCGATGGCTTTAATTTCATAATTATATCTGATAAATCTGTAGTTATAGTTGAAATATTATCTTTTAATACTAAATCTGATGGATTATTAATAGTACCATCAACATATAAATTTCCAGGAATATAAACATTTTTATATGTAGATGAACTTGGGGTTAGTACTGATTGACTACTATATGTAGATGTTGTCCATAAATTATCTGGTATACCTGGAGTAAAATATCTAGTATTGGTTGTATTATTACCAACTCTTCCATTATAGTTTGTATTTGACATTTTATATTTATAATATATAAAATAATAGTTAAATAATAGTTAAATAATAGTTTATTAAAACTTTATTAATAGTTAAATTTTTATATATTTAAAAACTAATATATAAAAATAAATTCTATTATTTATTATATGAGCAGTTTTAATACATCATCGATACATCCACTAATACCTAATGCTAATCAATATTATCTTGATAAAAAATATGTTTCTATTCATTCAGAAGATAGAGATATATTGAAGTATCCTAGTTCTAGCGAATTTGAAATTGAATTGCCTCAAGATTATTTGAATGTTTATAGTGTTAAATTATATAGTTGGTCATTTCCAGCCAATTATAATGTATTTTCACCTGTAAACTTTAATACTGCAATGAC
>Ga0255207_1000075_pt1 | contig 25662 bp, 24 predicted proteins | sample Miss_Miss_RepA_8_2_FD_183043 | JGI IMG/M metagenome (GOLD analysis project Ga0255207, IMG submission 183043) | Freshwater microbial communities from Mississippi River, Louisiana, United States - Miss_Miss_RepA_8d | ecosystem: Environmental > Aquatic > Freshwater > River | place: USA: Louisiana... | reverse complement strand
TTTATATTTATTATTTACATTGTTCACATTCTTTATTTATAATGTTTATATCATTATCAATATCATATAATATTCTATAATCATCATAATATAATTCCATATTGCTAGTAGGTGAATTCTTAGCTTTATAATTATAGTTAGCAAATGGATCCATTAAATTGGCAATAAATTCATTTAATTTCTCTGGCTGATCGTTATATTTCTTTTCAGAAAAACTATAAAAAAAACTAGAGCGTTTATCCTCAGCATCTATAATTTCCTTATGAAACATTTGGTCAATAATTGAAAAAGCTGACTTCAATAAAATAATATCTTGTAATAATTCGCGCTTCCTTTCAAATAATTTAAGTACAATCCTAGCAATTGCCTTAATTTTTTCTTTATATTCATTACAGACACTATCTTGTTCATATACATTTTTTAAATTAATAAAATATCGTATTTCATTTTTCACATTAGTAAAATCTGTTATTGTCTTTTTACGTAATCCATCAATTCGTTTAATAACTGAAAATATATTTGTATTATAAATAACTGGATAACGTAGTCTTACAGTGCGTGGAATAAGAAACTGATTTGTCTCTTTTATTTCAGCAATCTTTTTCTCAACATCATCTAGTTTTTGTTTCATTTCTTTCTCTATTTCATAGCGCGTTTCATCAATTTGTTTTTTTAATATTTGTTTTTCTTTATTATTATTGTTCATTTTTTCATATTCATATTCAAGACGCTGTAAATCATTATAGCGAAATAACAATACAGAACCTGATGTAAATTCAACTGTACTTTGTAATTTATCATATTGATGTGATGATATTTTATGTGCTTCTGATGCCGCATCTAATTTTAAAAAGTTGACAATAGCTAATAAACAGGCAATTAATGCATTTAGTGAGGCAATAAAAATAGATCCCCATTTATATGTAGTTATAAATGATGATAGCACAGTTGCTGCACTTGAAATTAATATAGAAGGCATCATATATATATTTAGATGCGTTTCACAGAAGAATTTGGATTCCATATAAATAATTTTGTGTCCTTTTAGATAGCTTGCTAATACATCAAGGGCGCTACTATATTTATGACTAATATCAAAATAAGCACGATCAATGCGATGCTCAACATCTTTATATTCTAGTTTTTTAAATGGATATAAAATTGTTGTATTACTAACATTTGTATTTATAACATTTGTATTGCTAACATTTGTATTTGTTGTAGCATCTTTACTATCTTCATTACTAACACTTCTGGTTTTAAAATTGCGTCCATTATTAACAAGTGTATTAAATGATAAAGCTATTACATTTTCATCTTCTGAATGATAATTTCCACCATCAGAATTGGAGTCATCATTATCATATATAATTGCTTTATTATTTGGTATATAACTAACTTTATTCATATTATTGATTAATCCTTCCTCCATTTTTAAAATATCCTTTTCCTTCAATAAATCTGTTACCATTTTTGTTTCATTTATAGCAAGTGACATGTTATTTTTATTATTTAGCATAATTTACTAATTATATAAGTTATTATATAATAATAATCTAAATATAACATATAAAATAAATGACAAGAACATTAAAAACACATATTAAAGGCCGCGGAAAATATTTAAAAGGCTGGTCAAAAGTTCAACCCGGAACCCATGCTAGAACTGTTATGCTTCATAAATGCGGTAAAAAATGTTTCTTAGGACCTAACAAAACATTTCCAATTTGCGCAAAAAATACATGCAAAATAAATAAAAAAGGTGTTTATGCGGCATATATTCGTGCTAATGAATTTGCCACAATCAAAGGTACACGAAAATACAGAAATATAGCTTCAAAGGCAAAACATATGTTATATCATTAATCTTATAATCAATTATATCTAATATAACAAATGTATTTATAAAACTAATTAAATAAAAAATAATAAATATTAATATATTATTTTTATAAGCAACTAACAAATGAATAAAATATTGTCATTTAAAGATTATAGTGAAATCTATATAAATCCCAGAAGAACTAAATCAGAAACAGATATATCCTGCAAAAAATATAATAATAATTGTGATTATGATTATAATAGTGACTATGAATATGATGAATATGATTTCTTTGTAAATGTAGAGACGCCTTTTCAAATTCAAAAAAATACTAACAAATCTAAAAGTATAGAACCTGTTATTAATAATATAAATGATATATCTAATATAAATAATATATCTAATATAAATGACATAAATGACATAAATGACATAAATGACACAGAAATAGATAATATTATAATAAAACCACAACCATTTTCTTACAAAAATATATTTAATAGTTTGTATATAAAACTATTAGTTCCAGCAGCTATTATATTTTTCTTATATTAATGACACCTCCTTCTTCATATAAGGTATCATATTGTCATAAATTGTAGTTACTTGTAAAATAAACGCAAAATCAATTGAATGTAAATCAACTAACAATCCTTCTTCATCTAATATTTTAATACTTATTTTTGAAATATCTACAGGTGAATTGTAATTTCGCGTCTTATATATATCATTTGAATTATTATCAAATGTGGAAATATATTTTGGTGTTGTAATTGGTAATACAGCTATAATATTTTTACTTAATATATATGTTGGTAATACACCATATGTTGTTTCATTCTGATAGTCATTATAATCATTTAATTCAAAATAATAATAGTTTTGCAATGTATCTTCAAATGGAGCTTCACAAGTATATGTATCAGAACCAATATATTCAATTTGTCTGAACCCCATTAAATAACCCATTGTTGTAAAATATTCAGAAGGTTTAATCTTCTTCTTTACATCTGAATTATCATAATTTGTATTTAATGTGTGCGTATAATCAAATTCAGCACAATCATAAATTGTATCAATCGAATTTATTTTTTTAATAATATTTATTTTAAATGTATTTGTGCTATTTGTAATATTTAAAGTATTTAAATTATCATTAATTGTTACAGTAAATCTGTTTGGATGTGTTCCAATAACTTGCTCATTAATTGCCTTTTCTAATATAGGAGCAAATGTAGTTATTGTATAATTACCAGATGGTATTTCTACAATCGCATTTAATCCTGTATTTTCTTCATATATATATATTTGATTTGTCTCATTAACTGATGAAAATGTATTGGAAACATTTGGTATCTGAATTCCAGCAAGACTAATAGCAATTACATTTTTGATTTTGTTAGGTAGTGTAAAAGAACAATTGCTTGAAGTAGTGCGAAAATAATTGTCTCTGAAGCGCGTATTATAAATATAATTGGAGACATTTGTTGAAACATTATAGCCATTAATTGATGCTGATGGTATAGATTGGGTTTGTAATGCTGGATGATTTGAAGCAGGATTAATAATTTTTCCAACATTATTGTATTTTTCTGGCAAATTACTAGATATATTAGCTCTATTTGTAATATTTGCATCTTCTGATTCTTCCATTGTTGCTGGTGTAGAGCTCTGTGTTTTAAAACTTTGAACCCCGATTTGGGTCCCTATTTGATTTTTGAAACGTTTTTCGGATGTAATTTTTGCAGCTAATATTTGTTTTCCTGATTTGATGAAACTAATAATTTCATTGCGATACTCATTGTTATTATTATTATTATTATTATTATTATTGTTATTGTAAACCTTCAATATTTCACTAATTATTTCACCTTCTTTATTATCTAATTCTTCATTTGAATATCCATTTGTTAATCTAAAAAAATTCATCAATTCGCCAATTGTATAATTATTTATATCTAAATCAATACTATTATTATTAACGCTCATTTATATTATATTAATTAATAAAAATATAATCTAAAATCAAAATAAACTAACAAGTATATTTCATATAATTTGTATAATTTAATATTCCACATTGAGTATTACCAAATAAAGCGCCAACTGGATCAACCGTGTTTGTCCAATTTAAAGGAACTGTAGATGATGTATCAATACTTACTGGATTATTACAAGCATCACATGATGTGTCTATGTTATTACAAGGAAATCCATTAATTAATGTACATACATTTTGTAAGTCCATTTTTGAATATAGACCAGCAATTAAATCTGTCTTATTAAATGGTACTAATCTATTATTAGCTAAATATTTGTAGCTAAGTCGTCTTCCATTATTAAATAAATTCATTTGATTATATGAAGCAGATTTAGTAGAACATTTATTAGGTTCATTACAATAAACAATACGTGATTTTTTATTTATAATATAGTCACTTTGAAATGTATTGGGACGCAATGTGCCAAATGTAGGTTTTGCTGGTATTATTTTAAATGCATGAGCCATTATACATATATTTATATTATAATTCATTTATAATATAAATTATTTGTTATAAACTATTTATTAGAGTTCTTTTTAGTTTTATTATTTGTTAGTTTATTGTTTTTTTTAGTTTGTTTTATATATTTTTTACTATGACTACTAACATCGGTTTCCATTATTTTATCTAAATCTAGATGTTCAATAAATCCAATTTTTAAAAACTGTCTACTAGTTTTACACGCTAATGCCATTGTAATATAATGCTCACTCTTTAAAAATGCATTTAACCTGCGTCCTTTTATAACTGTGTCAAAAGGAATATAAAAAGTGTTTGGTCCCACACCATATTTACCAGTATAGTCCATTTCAAACTCTAATTTAGGTGAAATAGCAAATATAACTGCTTTTTTTATATTTATTCCTGGCGCCAACTCTATTTTGTTAGTACGTAGCTTTTTTGAACTAGTATAAATAACAGAATATTTTGTGCCATTATAAAGTTCTAATGTTTTTCCACGATTATAGATCGCATTATTTTTCTTATTTGTAATGTATTTTTTTATAAGTTTTTCAACATAAGGAGACCAATTACGCACAGGATTTATTGGTCTGTCGAGCAATTGTGTAGTAAAAGTGCGACCATCTGTATTTTCAATAATAGTATTTTTGGGTAGCCTATTTTGTAATACAAAATAACAAATATATTGTTGTATTCCTGGAAAAAAAGACTGTATTTCAGAATTAAAACTAACAAATTGTACATTATTTTTTATTAATGTATTATAACCAACATTTCCATTTCCACTAAGCATATTATCTGGCACTAAAAATGTCAAATATCCATTATCTTCTAACAAACTTAGCGACTTAATAAAAATACGCTCATATAATTTACTTTTTCCACCACTTCCGCCAGTTGTATTATCTTCTTGAAATGGTGGGTTACCAATAATAAAGTTATATTTAATATTTTCTTTTACTAACAAGAAATCAGAACATGATATATTTGCTTTGGGACCAAATAGTTTTCTACAAATATTGCAATTAACTGAATTTAGTTCAACCATATACAACATATTTTCAATAATATGTGTACTTCTTTTTGCTTCATTTGGCTGCCATTTTTTAAGCCCAGTCATTAGTCTCTGATAAATATGAATTAAAAAATTACCTGATCCACAACAAGGATCAATCCATTTAAAATCCGGATTTGTCCAACTGCTTGATGGTAATTTATCGAGCATTTTTTTAATTAAAGCGGAAGGCGTAAAAACTTCGCCATATTTGGCCTTTTCAAGGTTCTTTACTGGTAAATATTTGGTAATAAAATCTTCCATTTCTTCATTTGTCATGTCTTCAATTGTTTTATTTGTATTAGTCATTTTTGTTAGTATGTGTCTAATATATACTAACAAAAATAAACAATTTTATTAACAATTTTATAAAACATTTTATAGTTATAATATATATTATAAATGCTTTCTTTAATTATTACTAAAAAAAAGACCTTAAAAAAAGGTCAAAAGAAAAGGCATAAATGGTCGCAAAAATATAAAAATAGTATTAACTGTAGACGACCTAAAGGGTTTTCACAGAAACAATATTGCAAATATGGAAGACATAAAAAATAAAAATAAAAAATAAAAAAAATTATAAATCATAAATAGTCTGAAAAGTTAGGCAAAAGCTGTAATCCATATTATTTAAATTTAAAATTCTTCCATATTCATCAAGCAACTGTATTTGTAATTTTTGTATATCAACTGGTCCAAAATATTGTCTTGGAGTTGTTATTAAATTATAATTACTTTGAGATAATATACTAAATACATTTCCTTGTAATGAAATACGGGCTAATATATTTTTATTTAAAAGCGATGATGTAAATGCACCATAAAATCCATCATTTACATTATTATTAAAATCATCAACTGCTAAATAAATATATTTAGTTCCAATAAAATCAATAATACCTTCTGAAACATATGATACATTATTTTCATAATATCCTTCTCTGAAACCCATTAACCAGCCACATTTTAACGGTAACGGAGTTTGTCTGTCTTCATTACCATATCTATCTGTTTGAAAATTAATTGTAAAACTAGTGATAGTTGAACCACTTGCAATACCAACAATCATACGACCACTTCCTCCAGAGCCTGAACCAGATGGTGTATTAGCATCAGCAATAAACTGAATATCCTTATATAATACATCTACTGTTTGATTTTGAAGAAAGTTATTTACATAATTAGTAAATGAAAGATAATCATAATTACCATCAGGAATAATAACAATCAAAGGATCAACTCCAGGATTAGCTATATCAAGTACAAAAAAGTTATTTCCAAAAATAGCAGATATTGCATAAAATGTTGTCGGCAATTCTAATGCTGACAACTGCAATGATACAATTTTTGTAAGACGTATTGGTAAGTCTAAATGAAAATTTGATGATTGGGTTGTATAATAGTTTTCTCTAAAACGGGTATCAATATTTATATTTTGTCTTAATATGCGTTTATTTAAAGGATTAATTGTTCCTTGGTAGAATTCACTTGGGCTAGATTGGCCATAAGCAGTAGGTGGTTGTTTTATAATAAATGTAGAGCCACTTGAAATTGTGTCAGATGGCTGTAAAGTTTTATCCAAATTATAGACATTCTGGTATGTTTTTGCAAGATTGCTAATATTAGATGCTTGAGCAGTATTTCTTTGAGCTTGTACATTAATTGTTAATTTTTTCTTAACATCTGTAATAAAATTAAGTGTATTTGTTTTAATACTAGATGAAACAGTTTTGTCATTTAATATATTTTGCCTTAATTTAGCTTCTTTCATTTCAATTGTAGATTCATCATAGTTAGATGGCAACTCTAATATTTGTTCTAGCTCTGCTATTTTATAATTTGCTATGTTCAAATCAAAATTAGAACCATTGTTGTTAGTTAACATTATAATATATATAGATGAATTATTTTAGATTTTATTTTTAATAAGTATTTTATTTGTTATATTTATATTTATTTAATATATAATGTCTATACCATTATTTCCTAAGTATCCGTCATTTAATAATTCTGGTACTACTGGTCCCAAAGGTGCTACTGGTGCTACTGGTCCCAAAGGTGCTACTGGAGCTACTGGTGCTATAGGTGCTACTGGAGCCATAGGTGCTACTGGTGCTATAGGTGCTACTGGAGCCACAGGAGCCACAGGAGCCACAGGTGCCACAGGAGCCACAGGTGCCACAGGCCCTCAAGGGACACCTTATTGGACACTATCTTCTAATAAATTATATCCTACAACACTTAGTAATAATGTTGGTATCGGAACAAATAATCCTGGCTATGCCTTAGATGTAAGTGGTAATTTAAGAACATCAGCAGACTCGTATATAAATACATTAACAGTAGGTTTAGGTGCTGGAGCTGTCGCTGAAAATACCGCACTGGGTCAGAGCTGTCTTCAATCTAATACAAGTGGGCAATATAATATAGCAGTTGGTTCAGGTAGTCTTCAATATAATACAACTGGAAGTAATAATACAGGAGTAGGGTTTCGTTCAGTACAACAAAATACAACTGGATTTTCTAATACTAGTCTAGGATTATCTGCTCTACAATATAATACAACTGGAAACAATAATACAGCAGTTGGCGCCTATGCACTTTTACAACCTGCCGCCACAATTTGCAATACAGCAGTTGGTGGACTTTCATTTCAATACAAAACATCAGGAAATTTTAATACAGCAGTTGGATTTGACTCAGGATATAATGACGCTGCAGGAAGTAATAATACATATTTAGGATATTTTACTGGCCCATCATCAAATTTAGTGTCATATTCTAATTCAACTGCACTAGGTGCTCAGGCAACAATAAATGCTAGTAATCAGGTTGTATTAGGAAGTTCCGGTATTGGTAGTTTACAATGCCAAGTTGGTCTTACAATTGTAAGTGATGAAAGAGATAAAACAAATTTTGAACCATTAGATGCTGGATTAAATTTTATAAATGCAATATCACCAGTTCGTTTTGACTGGAACCAACGTGGCGGCGGTTTAGAAGGAAGAAAAGATGTTGGTTTTACAGCACAAAATCTATTAAAAGCACAACAAACTACAAATATACAAATACCTAATTTAGTTGATGACCATAATCCTGATAAATATTGTATTATGAATACACAATTAATACCAATTTTAGTAAAAGCTGTCCAAGAATTATCACAAAAGGTAGCTAACTTGGAAACTGAATTGGAATTAATAAAATCATCAAAGCCATAATTTTAAATTAAAAATAAAAAAATAAAAATTATAGTCGTCTGCGTCTAGCCAAATAAGATGCGGCACTAGTTCCTACCATACCATATGCTGTATGGGGTTGATAAACAAATGTGCCTTTACTAGCAGTATAACATAATGTATTTGAACAATTATTATAAGTCTTGTTGTAAGGCAATAATGTAGTATCAAACATTGTGATGTAATTAGATGAGCGATTTAATAATCCTTGGGGATAAGCCGTAACATTGCTTGTAAATGATGACATTATATTATTAATATATATTTTATTAATAATACAAAAAATACAAAGTAATATATAAATATTAAAAAATTAAAAAAAATTAAGCCACTTTTTTACCACACGCACTACATCCAGGCTTCGCTTTATGGACACGATCAATCATTTTGGCATTTAAAGGAAGAGGTGCAGGTGCAGCCTTGACAACATTATGTTGAGTTTGAACAACATTAAAACGCAATCCATTATAATTGGAATTATTACTAAATAACATTCGGTTCATCTGAATATTTTATATTTATTATAAATATTTTATATTTATAATAATTTACTTATTTTATTTTAAATTTTAAATTTCAAATATTTATAATGCATCACTACTAGCAAGACCAGTTAATAATTCACATGCAATTGTTGTTGTTGCATCAGGATAAGCATATATATCATATTTATTAGTATCACTAGGAACACAATTACAGTCATAATAAATAGATAAATATGTACCATTTACACTCTCAACTGAACCATCTTCAAATTGAATTGTATAAATATGAGTATCATTATCAATTGATATAATTTGCGCCTTGTATTTTTTACCACTACTGTCGCCAATTTTTTTGGCATAAACATATTCACCAACACTATATGTATATGTTACATCATATATTTGATCTTGTAAAGCACTACTATTATATAATTTTATGTCAGTACTGGTATTATCAGTAACTATAGGACAATTACAATCATTAACAATAGAGGTCTTCATTATTTTACCACCATAAATAGGATCAGCTCTATTAAATGGGATATAAGGAGTGCCAAAACCAGGTGGAACAGGTCCGCGTCTTATAGGTTTTTGAGCCTTAATTCTATTTAAATAACGATCATATGAATTATGTTTAATATCAACACCAGCTCCACCAGGTGACATAGCACCGGGTCTATTTGCTGTAATTGTGCGTCGTGTGCTACTAGAGTGGTAACCAGTACCGGCGCCAGTTTTGACAACTTGTATATGTGGCTGTTTTCGATCACTCATTTGGTTCCAATTAACACCAGGACTAACAATATATGCTGAACCAGAAATATCGACAACTGAATAGTCTAAATTAGGTTTTTCATATACATTTAAAGCACCTAAATTCATTGTATAAAGTGAAGATGGAACTCGTACTGTATTTTGTATAATTTTTTGACGTTGATATTGTGAAGCAGGGTCATTTGATGCCAAATTATTATTACAACCTCTACATCTGTAAACTAATGTATTTTCTTTAGGTCTGAAACTATTTAAAAGTGATGATTGTTGGAACATTTATATATATATATAAAATTATAAAATTGAATTATTTATGCTTCAATAAAATTATTGTATTAAAAATAAATCCAAATTCAAATGTTACATACAATTAATAATGATAAATTTAACACCAGCACAAACTGTGATGCTTATGTTAGCACAAACACAATTACAAACACAAAATACTGTTGCGCATTATGCAAAAAAAGTTACAGCCGGAAGATCTCATTAGATAAGCATAAAATATTGTGTGATTTTAAAAGTAAAACAAAGCTAGAACTTCAAGTTGAAGAAGAAGAACATGGTGATATTCCATCACATGAACAGCTTGTAAAAATAGTACAAGAACTAACATTTAAGTACATAAAATTAGAAGAAAAAATGGAAACACTACAGAAGTGGGTTAATCAAAAGAAACAGAAAATTAAAGTTATTGAGTGGTTAAATCAGCATATAATTCCTACAATTGGTTTCAAAGAGTTTATAAGTATAATTCAAGTATGTCAAGAAGATGCCTTGTCATTATTTGAAAATAATATTTTCCAGACATTCCAAATAATTATGGAAAATAATTTAAAGGCTAATCCGGACTTTGTATATCCAATTAAGTGCTTTTCGCAAAAAACAAATATATTTTATATATGTGAAAATATTATAAATAATGAAACTAATGAAAATAATGAAACTAAATGTGTATGGATACAAGCAACAAATGAGCAAATTTTATTATACTTAAAGAAAATTCAGAATAAAATAATTACTGAACTAACAAAATGGAAGTTAACAAATAAGGCGCAAATTGATAGCAATGATAAATTATCAGAGCAGTTTAATAAGGCAGTTATAAAGTTAATGAGTGTTAACTTTACAACACATGATGTAGGAGCTAGTCGCTTACGAAATGCATTATATACATTATTGAAGACCGATTTAAAGAATTTGATTGAATATGAGTTTGAATTATAAATATATATAATTATATTTAAATAATTATATTACGCACTATATATTTTTATAGTTTCTTCTTTTTGTTAATTTATTATTTGTATTTTTTTTTATTTTTTTATATTTTTTGGTACCTGTATATTTGTATTTCTTAGTTTTACGTCTGTTTCTTTTTCCTTTGGCAACATTTTCAAACATTGTTTCAGGTATTTGAATTATACTTTTAAAATTACTAATAGAAAATGATGTATAATTAGGTGTATTTGATTTTCCCTTCATTTTATTACATGCTCCATTTTCCATTTGGTCTTTAAGTGTGTTGTCTCCAATATGATAAAAATATGATGATAATAAGTCCTGGAAAAAACGGCATTCTACCAAAACTATATCATTTTTTAAGTCCATATTTGCGGAGAAAATATCATGTTCATCATATTCTAACCAATCATGATACTTAATTGAGCCATCCTTTTTTTGGTTTTTCTCATTGTTAACCGGATCTTCAAAAAAATCAAAATAGCTGTTTAATGAGTATCTTGGATCACCATAAATATCTTTATCTTTATCAATAACAATATCTTTGGAAAATATAACTTCTGGCTCTATTAGATCTTTATATTTGGCTTCTTTAAAATAATCATCAATTAAATATTCTGATAATATTTCTGGTTGTAAAAATAATGATTTAACAATTTGTATAACTCTACTTTCATCATGTATTTCAAGTAGTTCTTTTATTTTCTCCTTTATTTCTTTATATAAAACATAATTTATATGTCTTGAATTAAAAAATAGCAAGTCTTTCAAATAAGTATAATATTGTTTTACAAAGTCATTGTAAAATGAAAAATAGTAAAATCTGTTTATCTTAAATAAAATTAGAAACATATATGTTTTTAACTGTTTTACTTGTGTTTTCTTATTTCGTAATTTAATTTTTTCATCTTTTGTTAAAATATTAGAAATTATAAAGTAATCATATAATTTATTAACACACAATTGTATATTTTTAATAGTAATTATTCTATCTTTTAATTCACTTGCTACTTCAGGTATACTATTTGAATAACCTGTATAATCAGTTGCAATTTGTATGAATATATCAATTATATCTTCTGCTTTGGCGGAAAATGTCATTTGGATTTTTGCGCACACATTATCAATACTGTCATCTAATTGTTCACTTTTTACTTGGTCAGTTTGTAAATAATATAGCCTTTTATTTTTTCTATAAAGCAAATAATTACCTGGTACTATTATTTCTTTGCCTTCTTCTAATGGATTATTGTATAAAACTTCTCCTGGAATAGGTTTCATGTTATCTAAGTGTTTAAGTATATTTTTTATCATATTTAAAAAAGTATCTAATATTAAGTTATTACTTTGTTGTGGTTTATAATATGTTACAACCCATTCTACATTTGTAAAATTAGAACATTTTTGGCTGGTGTCTTCTTTAAATTTAAAATGAATATCATATGTTCTATCTTTTTCAGAACATCTGTATTTATATAAGGTATTTTTTACTGATACAGGAAATTTATCCTCAGGATATTCTTTATCAAGATCTTTACATAATGAACTTAATATTTTGTTAAATTTTGGTTTTGCTATATCATTTGTAATATTAAATACTGCATCTGGATATATACTGTCATAATCATATCTATTATCAAATCTATACATTTTTGCGGTTGGTTGTTCTTCATTTCTTTCATATATATCGGCATCAATACTTGATGCTACTGATGAGCCTTTTGATAAGGAATTTGATGAACCCTTTGTTAAAGATTTTGTTGAACCCTTTAATGAGCCATTTGAAGAACCTTTTGTTAAAGATTTTGCTTCTTCTTCATCTTCATCTTCACCAATTTCTTCATCTTCTATATCTTCATCTTCACCAATTTCTTCTTCACCATCTTCTTCACCTACTTCTTCACCAACTTCTATATCTTCTTCTTCTTCTGAATCTTCATTATCATCATCATACATTTCATATTCATCTAATTTCTTAAACTCTTCCATATCTTTTCTTGCTGAATCTGAATTATATAAAACATAAGTTGGTCTAAACTCTTGAGTTTCTGTTAGTTTAACTAAATTTGTACACTCTACTTCATATCCTATACTTAGTATTTTGTCTAATCCTGATTGATTATTTATATTTCCACCAGTTAATCTATTTTTTCTAGTTATTTTTGTTTTCTGTTTCATTGTGTTTATATTTATATATATAATATAGAATATATATTATATAGTCTACTCATCTTCATTACGTTCTTTAAAATAATTCATAATATCATCAAGTAGCTCCTTGGGGCATGTAGGTGATGGTATCATTAAGCCTAATTCATTAAATTCTACATGTTTATAAGGATCAAAATTATGTTTAATAAGAATTTCCCAGCGTTCTGTATATTTTCTATTTTTTTTGGATCCATGAAAATAGTGACGAATAACACCTGGAACATATCCTATGCGCAAATTAGCACAACTAGATTGAAAAATAGAAATAGTATCTTTGTATCCATCAGTTGACATTTCATTAACTGCTTTAAGACCTTTATTAATAAAAGAAAGTGCCATAATATTATCTCCAGAACCAAGTACAGCAACTTCAAATAGCCCATTCATTTTCTCATATGCTCGTCTAGTACATGCATAGGCATAACCAGGATGCCAATAATTTTCACCTTGACCTAAATATTTATTTTTCTTTGTATATTGATATCCAAAACTATTAAATACCTTCATTGTTAGTTTCTCTTTATCCATATCTACACAATGACTAAATAATTGAACAATATCTTTACATCCATTTAAAATTTTTAATGTATCACTTGCCCAAGTAACATTTTCAAATTCAATATCTGCATCAATCCAGGCAAAAGCCTTCCACTTTTTGGGTAATAAATATTTAACACCTAAATTAATCATATTTTCTTTATGCCATAGTGGCGCAGTATGTGTTCTTATTTGAAGATGTTTCTTATTATTTTTTTCAGTAACATAAAACTGCTGATTATTATAAGCTAGTTCAACAATATATAGTTCTACATTTGGCTCCTCTAATTCTATTCTTCTGATAAATTCACGTGCTAAAAGATATCGTGTTCCATATTGGCATGGATTAGAAATAACAATAATTACATGTAATTTGTCTTCAATTGGTTCATTATTATTTATTGCTGCCTTAATTTCATTTTCACAATACTTAATATCATCAATTTCAATGTTATTTATAACAGTCATTATGTATATTATATTTTTTTACTATTTATATTAATTTTTAACCTAAATCAATAAATTTAATTACTTATTTATATAAATTTTTCAACAATAATACCTTTATTATTATAAACCCAAATTTCATAATTATATCCTAATTCTTTTGCTGTATGTTGTTTAAGAAATATATTATCTTTTTTATTTTTTATAGTCCATATTGATTTTATCTCAATACATTTATTTTGTGAAGGTATAAAAATATCAACATAATGTCTATGTTTTTTACCAGATATATCATTATACCAAATTGTTGGAACGTTTTTTGCACCAGTTATAATGTCTTCTTCAAAAATATTATCTTCATTAATTAATTTATTAAGAGCAAATGGTTCATAACCTTGACAATATATTTGATTTCCAGATGGTAAAGTATAAATTTTTCTTTTGTATGAATTTTTATGAGCTTTTTCAGCAATTTCAGGAATTTGACTATTATACTCAACTCCAAAATTTGTTAAATAATAATTTTTAGCCTTATCTCTTATAATATTTGATTTTAATGGTGTTTCAGTACCATATTTTTTTAAACATGTTTCTTTAATTTTATTTTTAATACTTTCATTTTTTAATGGATTATCTGTTCCATATTTTTTTAAACAAGTAGTTTTTGTTTTTTCTCTAATATCATTATTTTGGTTTGGATTTTTAGCTCCAAATTTTTTGATATTAGTTTTAATAATTTTTTCTTTAATATCATCTATTTGAAATACATTTGTAACACCATATTTGATTTTTACTGCTTCTATAATATTATTCTGATGTTTAATTTTAGAACAATTATTACAATAACCTCCTGTATTTACGAGTTGTCTAAACACTTTATTAAAATTATTAATACAATTTAAAGTTAAACATTTACCTTCAATTCTTGTATCTCTATTTGTTTTCTCATAAAATTTATTTAATATTATATTATTTTCATTACAATAATTTTGTAGATATTCTTTATTATATATAATTTTATTCATATTAGTAAATTATATATATTTACATTTAAATTAATATAATATAAATTATACAGTTGGAAAACTGGCTGACATGGCTATCCCGCAAATACCTGCATCATTTGTGCTATCACTACGAGCTATCTTTACATATCCTTGATCACCCCAAGATGTAGACCATGAGTTCTTAACTAACCAGTATTTAATTCCATTTTCAACACCATAACCAACAATAAGAACTCCATGGTCTAAATTTTGGCCACAGCTAGAGCTAGTTAAAACACCAGATGAATATGACTGGAAATAACGTGTATCAGCTTCAATCGCAATAGCAACAGGTTGTTGAGCAACAGCACCCTTCAATGAAATCTGGTCATTAGGCTTCACATCAGAGCAACTAGAGAAATGTTCAATAGCAGAGCATGAGTGGCAAGATCCGGCAGTCTTGGTGACACCAGATGTATAAGGATAAGACGCATCAGAGCACATACCATTATCAATAGCATACTTGAATGCGCCATCCATTTGGCCACCATTGCATCCCATACTTCCATACTTAAGACCAGCACAGTCAACTAACTCTTGCTCAGATAAGCTAACGAGAGAACCTTTCGCAATAGCCCAAGCACCCTCCATAGCACCAGAGGCAGAGAAAGTCCAGCAAGACCCGCATTGACCTTGATCCTTGACAGAAGTAACAGCATTATGTTGACGCCAGTCATATGAGTCGGGAGCACCAGAAGCACTGCTACTAAATGATTTGCAACCAGTAGCTTGAACAGATGATTTTAAGCCAGAAACATACATAGCTTTAAATTCGGCGGGTGTCAAATCGGTAAAATGATTGACAGCCATAGTAAAGTTCTGGGTAATATCACTATTGTGCTGTCTTATGGCTCTGAAATTATCTCTAAAGATAGAAAAACGTTCCTCCATTTCTTGAAGGGTTGAATATTTCTTGCTAAATCTTTCTTGAAAGTTAGTAAATTCCTTCCATTCAAACTCATGGTCTCCAACAATAGCAGTTGAGGCAACATTTCCTCTCAAATTAGTTTGAGATAAAACGGAAACAAAGAACGAAATTAAAACAATGTATTGCATCATTTTATATATAACTAATAAAAAATCTTTAAATATATTTTATTAATTGTTTTTCTTTTATTGTTGCGAAAAAATTAATAAATATTTAAATTTATATAAAATATTAATAAAATGTTTAATGTAATTGTGATTTATGTAAATGAAGAACGAAAGAGGAGAACCCAAATATATTTGGAGCATACTGGAATTCATAAAGATCAAATTTATTATTTAGACGCATCAGTAATAGAAAACTCCAAAATATTTTTAGAACATATTCCAGAAAATATTAATACTACTCAAAATAAAAAAATAATGTGTTGTTTAAAAAGTCATATGCGGGCGATTAATTATGCTTTTAATTATTCACGAAATAAATATACAATTGTTCTTGAAGATGATGTTACTTTTTATAAATATAATATTGTTGAAAAAATAAATGAATTAATTGAAAAGTGGGAAAATAATGAAAAATATAGAAAATATGGAGTTGTTTATATTGGTTGGATACCTATGAAAAATTATAGTAAATATATTACAACAGACCCATATGATAAATTAACTAATTATGAAAATTCAAATATAATAAATTTAGCGCCAGTAGGAACACAAGGTTATATAATTAAAAAATCTATGGCTTCAAATAAAGTAAATGAAATTTTAAATTCAAAAAGTTATATTGATTTGATTGATATTTTACGAAATAATGTTAATGAATATTTTGGCAATCATGATATAAATAATCATCTTTTGGCAGCAGATGTATTGATACCAAGAATATTAACACCATTAGTAGTATTTCCTCCTTTAGTTATTGAACGCAATGAAGAGTCAACTTTAAGCCATACAAATGCAAATAGAGAATATTGGAATTATTTTTTTAAAAATAATGAAAATAAAAAAAATGATTATTTAAATTTAGATACTAACATAAATAATTAGCATTTTATTATTATTGTAAATAATTTGTGTGTTGTTTAATATTTCAAATCATTTTTTTAAATGAAAATAAAATGAAAATAAATGAAAAATAAATACATCCAAAATTTACAAACACACAAATTATTTTATTTCAAAAAATAAAATATATTAAATAATTTTATAATTATGTTTTTTGAATTATTACATTATTTGATTGGATTGTTTTTTGTTAGTTTGTTTATTTGTTTAATTATAAAAACTCATAATTATTTTAGCAAAAATAACAAACCACTAACATCCCAAACAATGACCGAACAGTTTTTGCACAAAAAATAGTCAAATTTTTCAGTTTTTCAATTAAATTAAAAAATTGAAATTATTTTTTCCAGAAAAAATTGTAATATAAATCAATTTAAACACTCCATCAATTAAAATCAATTTCAATTTAGTTAAAAAATCAATTAAAGTCAATTAAAATGGTTCCAATTCAATTAAATATTTCAAATAATACGTTAAATATTAGTATTAATATAGCCGATTTGTTAGATAAAGGGTCAATAAATATTAATTTAAACAACCAAAATGTTAGCAATATGCTAGCAATTCCAGTGGCAAATGTAGTCAGTGTTGAGAAGCAAAAAAAGACAAAAAAACGCCCTGTAAAGCTTGTTATTGAAGATAGTGAGGATGAAGAGCCCCTACTATTATGTAAGGAAGTAGAACCAGTTACAGAAGAAGAAATATTATCGGAAGAGGAACGAGAGGAAAAAATAAAAAAAATCAGACACATTTATGAGAGAGATGATGAAGGTATGATTAAATGCCCCTACTGTGATTGTAAGAAGAAAAATCTAAGCACAATTTCGATGCATGTTAAGGTTAATCACGCAACAGAAATGGGAGTTGAATTAAATCCTCATATATGTAACTATGAAGGTTGTAATAAGAGTTTCCCTATAAAAACCAGATTACAGCATCATATTAATAATCATCATAAAATAGAAAACATGAATTGTCCTTTTCCTGGATGTAACTATACTGATGCCAAAAATAAACAGACATTATACACTCATTACGTGCGAAAACATATGAATTATGAAACTATGTGTAAGGGAAATGTGTGTAATACTTGTAAATCAGTCAAACCTACTGGCATTATTTATCATTTAGCAACTTGCCATCCTAGTTCTCCTTATTCCAAAAAACTATGAATTATTTATTTACAAATTTTTAAAATTAATCAAAATAAGAATAAAAAGGTTGTTAGTTATAATAACTTTTTTCATGTTATAATTACAAAAATCAAATATATTTCATAATATATTGAAGTTATGAAATATCTTGGTGGAAAACAAAGATTAGGCAAACATATTGCGCCAATTTTAAAAGACTTAATGGCTACATATAATAGTCTTTTTTCAACATCATTAGAAGCATATTTAGAGCCATTTTGTGGCTCACTTGGTGTTTTGAAAAATATGACAGATATACAAGGCATCTCTATTTTAGCAAATGATTACCATCCTGATTTAATTCAGATGTGGAATGAAGTAAAAGCAGGTACTTTTGTATGTCCTGAAAGTGTTTCTGAGGAAGAATATAATGCTGCAAAGCTTATACCAAGTCCAAGTGCTTTAAAATCATTTATTGGATTTGGAATGAGTTTTGGTGGTCGGTTTTTTGGCGCTTATTCACAGAAATATTTAAATGATAAACCTGAAGATTTCTGTAAGGAAATGACAAATAGTTTGAAACGAATTAAGCCGGTAATTCAAAATGTGACATTTACTAATAAGGAATATCAGGAATTAACTCCAAAAAATATGTTTGTATATTGCGATCCTCCTTATGCATTTAGTAAAAATCCAATTAAATACAGAAGAGCCACAAAAAAATATGATGTATTTGATAATGAGAAATTCTGGGAATTAATGCGAATATGGAGTAAGACAAATTTAGTTGTAATATCTGAGGTTACAGCACCAGATGATTTTATAAATGTATGGGAGCAAGAACGTTATAGAAGTGCAGCACAAAGCAAGAAGACACGCTTTTGCGAGAAATCAGAAACAGAGTCAAAGACACATAATACTGAAAAGTTGTTTATACATGAGACACTTTTTAATAAAATGTTTGCTACAACAGAGAAATAATTTGCATTTGTATTAGGATTAATAGTATAGATATTATTTTTTTCTTTTAAATTTTATAGTATAATCTATATACTTATTTGAGCTATAAAATAATTATTTTTTCGGAAATGGAATATTATAAAATACATATTCAATTCTTTCCATGCCCATACCAAAAGCATTTAACCCAAATTCACCAATTTCAATCCATTCTGAATCATTTTTATAATTATTAATGTCCTTGTTGCTATTAGTTTCTAACATGTAGTGCACAGAAAATGATGGAAATTGTATATTAGATTTTATAGGATCCCTCCAATAGCCATCACCTTCTCCTTTTATATATGCATCATTAACATCTTCTCTAATCAAAATATTTTTGGTAGGAATACCCAAATTAATAAAAAAAGGTAAATATTTTTCAATTCCTTCTAATCCTAAAATATTATTTTCTGTTATTGAAACAATTCCAATTTTACTCGGTGACGCTTTACAAAAATTTATTAAATAATCAAATCCATATTTAATATAGTGAGGATCATTTACATATAACATATTGAATGTTTTCAAATTAAATTTTTTATTTATATCTTCATTAAATCTTTCACATTTTACAATAGTACAGAAATCAGTATTTTTATCTAATTCAAGTGATGTTGGACTATAGATAGGTTTTTTATTATACACATCTAATATATTCAAATTATATTTACTATTAAAAAATTCAAGTGTGTTTTTTCTAATATACCATTTTTTGCATAATATAAATATTGTATTTGCATATAATACAATAAAAACTATAGCAAGAAATATAGCAAAAAATATAGCATTTTGTTCTAAATATTTGTATAATTTCATAATATATATATTATTATTATAATAATAATAATAATAATGTTTACTTAATTATATAACTAGTGAACAAGTTAACACTTTTTTTGATATCATATATTACATACTTGTTTGAGCTATAAAATCATCTAATGATATAATTAAAATTGGCTTAGCCAGTGTCTTATTTAATTCCCGTGCTTTATCTAATTTACCAGAACTTTCAGTTACCGATCTAGCTACTAAAATATCAGTATTTTTTGACACTGATGATCCAAATTTGGCTCCAATAGCTTTGACCCTATCTTCAATAACTTTCTCTGTTAATCCGGTTACTACAATAGTCTTACCATTAAATGGATGTGTTGTTGAATCTGAAACAATAGTTGACACTGTTGGTTTTGAAATTAATTTTTCTTCTAGACCAGTATTCTTTAAAACTGGAGTAAAATCTGAATTATTTTCTACATTATTTGTTCTAGCAATAAACTCATCTAATGAAATAATTAGTATAGGTTTGGCTAATGTCTTATTTAGTTCCCGTGCTTTATCTAATTTACCGGAACTTTCAGTAACCGACTTAGCTACTAAAATATCAGTATTTTTTGACACTGATGATCCAAATTTGGCTCCAATAGCTTTGACCCTATCTTCAATAACTTTTTCTGTTAACCCAGTTACTACAATAGTCTTACCATTAAATGGATGGTTTATTACAACTGGTGCAACACTAGCTACAGTTGGTTTTGAATTTAATTTACTTTCTAGACCAGTATCCTTCAAAAACGCAATAAAATCTGGTATTTTCTCTACAAATGCTGTTGCTGTTTTAACTGCCATGCCCTTAATTTCTGTTAGTTTTCTGATTTTTGTTTCATTACTTTCATTAGATGTTAGTATATTAGGATATGTCTGAATAATTGGCTCTAATCTTGTCTCACTAAATCCATGTCCAAACATATTTGAAGCAGACATAATTGTTACAAGTGAAGCCTTTTCTATTTGTTCTTTAATACCAGTATATAATTTAGTTGCCATTTTCTGCTTAAATCCATCTACTTTTAAGAAATCTTGTTCAGTCATTCTAATAATTTTACCAACAGTATCATAACCAGCATTTATAATTTTAACAACATTGCCACTAGCTAATCCTTCTACTTCAATACCTTTGAAAAACCCAGTAATATTTTTCTCTTTTACAGTGGAATCTTCACCAGCATTTTCAAGCATAATATCTATATGTGTTTTATTCCATACATAAGGTACTGATGGCATTTTTGGCTCTGGAGCAGGCACAGTTACAGCTCGAATATAAGGTATAACATCACCACTACGGATAAGCTCAATTGTAGCACCAATTCCAATATTATTATTTAAAATAAATGCTCCATTAAAGCCAGTAGCATACTCTATTTTTACACCACCTAATTGTATTGGTTCAATTTGAACACGTGGTTTTAATAATCCATCTTTACTAGGGGTCCAAATAACATCAACAACTTTAGCTTCAGCAATTTGATCAGATAAAACCATCTTAAATGCAAACGCATGATCAGGATTTCCAGATGTTCTTGGATAAACAGCATCATTTGTAACAATAACTCCATCGATTTCATATATATAATTTTTCCTCCAGTCAATAAGTAAGTCTGAAAGCATTTCATTACTCAATGTTGGTTCTATTTTATATAAAACACGCTCTACATTTTGTATTCCTAAGAAATTCATTTGATCAGATGGTTTAAGACCAGCTGGTATAATTGTCTCATATGCAACAAAATGGACATCTTTAATAGCTTCATTAATTGTTTTATGATTAATAATTCCAGCAACCATATTTCTAGGATTAGCAAATTTATCCTTATATTTTTCCTCAAAAACAGCCTTAGGTATAACAAACTCGCCACGAATTGCTATACCTTTTGCCTTAGGTAATCTAAGATGAGCTATTAAATGACTAACATCTTGTCCCACACTGCCATCACCTCTAGTATATAACTTACGTTGGCCACCTTCTGTTGTGTAGAGACCAGAAACACCATCTAATTTACAAGATAAAACATATGGACCCTTATATTTCTGTGTCCACTCTTGTAATGCACCAGTATCTGGTTTTATCTTATCCATTGACGCCATTTCATAAGGCAATTTTACTTTATTTTTCTCAACTACTGCTCCAATTTCATTTTTAGTAATATTTGATGGAAACTTTTTATCAGTATACTCTTTAATAATATCATATTGATTATCAGTCAAAATAGGCTGTGAATTATAATACATCTTATTTAAATATTGTATCATATTTGTCAACATTTTTTCATTTAATCTTTCTAAAACTGAAATACCTTCATTCTTGAATTTATCTATGTTTGCTCTAACATCAATTGCCATTTGCTCTCTTTGTAATGGCGAATCTTCCTCAACTAATACAATATTTTTCTTCTTACGGGTTACATTTTTCTTTGTTTCAGCTACAATTGGCGCCTTCATCTGTGTAGGGGATACTTGTGGTGTCTCGATTTTAGTTGGTATATCAGCAACTGTCGCCTTCATCTGTGTAGGGGACACATTTATAGTATCCGCGCCTATAACAGCCCGCCCATCCCGGCGCTCTATCGGTGTCTTATAAGCCAACTTTAAAAAGTCAAATATATCCTTCTCATCTTTAAACAGTTGATCTACTTTTTGCCCTTTAACTTTGTTTTCTATTATACTAAGTCCATGTTCATTCAATGTATATCCTTGTTCTAATGCTTTCTGACGCATTACAGTATTGAATGCTTTACTACCAGTGAAATACAAAATAGCAAACGCAAATTCTTCTGGGGGTGAATATAAGAAATCAACACGACGGGCTACATGATTTCCTGGTAACTTAGCAATTACAAGAGTTTTTGATAACCCTCTAGATAATACATGTGTAATAATACCCTGTTTTATTAATTCATCAATAAAATTTTTATAGACAACGCCAGAATTACCAGTAATAATAACATCAATATCACCTGAATTTTGAGCTCCGCGTCGATAAGAACCAACAATTTCAAATTTAGCATTAGGATCAGATTTTGATGCAATATTTGAGAATATTGATGTAAATATTTGTTCATACATTTGAATTTCGGATCTAGGTATACGTTCTAATAATTGCTCATAATATTTAAGACCTATCTTCTGAATATCATTTAATAATTCATTTTGGTTTGCTCGCAATTGATCTATAGTTGTAATTCCTTTATCTACTAATTCCTTTGCTTTCTTTGGACCTATTCCATAGACATCTGCAAAAATATTAACTGGATTGACTTTTTCTCGTTCCAAAATTCTAAGTGTACCAGTTTGTACATATTCATTTAATTTATCCATAATTGTATCACCAATTCCTGGCAAACCTTTTAATTGGGCTGGACTTGTAATATCATCCGGATATGCCATAATCGTTTCTTGTGCTTTTTGATAAGCTCGTGCTCTAAATACTTCACCTTGTTTTAACATAATATTACTAAGTTTATCAAGGATATCAATAAATTCTTCATTATATTTTTTACCAGCGGGATTAGGTTCAGCCATTATTATATTTTTTTGTCGTGGTATCTTTAAACTAGTTTTTTTAGAAACTTTTGGTTTTAAAATAATTTCTGGTTCTTTTTCAATTTCTTCTATTTTACTAATACCTTCTAACATTTTTTCTTCATTTTTATTCAATTCTTTTTTTTTGTATGTTTTTTTTCTAGTTTTTGGAGAATTTTCATTTTTAAAAGATGGTGATGGAGATTTTTCTTTTACCTTTCTGGTTTTTTTAATAACTGGGCTTGATTTATCATCTTCAATAATAAGTATTTTGGGTCTTTGTTTCTTTGTTAGTTTAACAGTTGGATTAATAGCGTCTTCTATTTGTTTTCTTAATGTACTATTTGGTGATATCAATCCTAAATCAGACATATATATATTTATTTTTATTTTATTTTTGCGAGAAACCAAATAATTTATTAATATCTCCTCTTGGTCCTGCTGATGAAATATTTATATTTGAATTAGGCATTATTAACTTGGTAGATTTCATTTGTTTTATTCTGTGCTTTTGTATAATATTATTGATTAACATATTTTTGTATTCCAATGGGGTTAATGGTCGTTGCTGTTGTTCTTGCGCATACTGATCATTCTGAAAATATTTGTTATATATGTAGCTATTTTGAATATGATTTTGATTTTGATTTTGATTTTGATTTAAAGGTTCCTGTTTTTTTGGTTTAGATCTTCCATTTTCATCTAACAAATGTAATTTACCATTTGCTACAAACATACCCATTTTATTTAAAATATCATCATATGAAATTTTAGACTTCTCAGGTGGCACTACAAGTCTAGTTATTTTAGCTTTTGGGCCTGATAAAAATGGTTTTATATTTTGATTTGGTACTGTTTGATCTTGCGATTGTTTAACAACATTGATTTTAGGCACACTAATTTTTGGTGGCATATTTTCAGGTATTTGTTCATAATTTGATAAATTATCAATTTCAGTAATTTCTAATTCCATTATAGCAAATATATATATTTTATATTTTAAAAATATACACAGAAAAGTATTGTGTTATATTATATTGATGGCTAAAAAAATAGCAAAACGAAGGACGGCAAAAAAACTAATAAAAAGACATAATAAGACTTTAAAAAAGGAACCTAAAATACAAATGGTAAATAGTGGATTTATAAAAACTATTTCTAGTATTAATAATAAAAAAAATCAACAAGAGTTTAACTGGAATAGCAGTTATGATGGACAAAAGGCATCATTCCGTGCTAAAATAAACAAGGATGGTAAAACAGAGACAATAAATAAGACATTTACAAATGATGAAATTGGTAAATTACTTGGTTATAGTGCAGTAAATGAACCATTAGAAATGCGATTAAAGCAATTATCATCAAATAATTTGTCTAGTAATGTTCCTGTTATATTAGATGATAATAATACATTATTTATTGATAAGCCTAGACAAAATATTGGAAACACGAAACATTTTACAATTCTAATTTAATACAGAAAAAGTTAAATAATTTTAACTAGTTATATATTAATAATGTCGTTTAGAAAATATGGAGGAAAACAATATTCAGCAAATAATAATGTTACACATAGTACTATATCTAATAATGAGCAATTAAATATTAGTGGTGGATCTGGACAATTAAATACTAAGGAGACATTTTTGAGTAATGTAGATATGTCTGGCAATTCAATTATACATATGGGTTGTATATATTTTCAAGATGGTACATCTTTATGTAGTGGTAGTGGTGGGGGTACTGGTGCTGGACCTCAAGGTCCACAAGGAGCTCAAGGAGCACAGGGAGCTACTGGATTTGGAA
>Ga0255207_1000067_pt1 | contig 27283 bp, 31 predicted proteins | sample Miss_Miss_RepA_8_2_FD_183043 | JGI IMG/M metagenome (GOLD analysis project Ga0255207, IMG submission 183043) | Freshwater microbial communities from Mississippi River, Louisiana, United States - Miss_Miss_RepA_8d | ecosystem: Environmental > Aquatic > Freshwater > River | place: USA: Louisiana... | reverse complement strand
TAAATAATATAATAAATAATATAATAAATAATATAATAAATAATATAATAAATAATATAATAAATAATATAATAAATAATATAATAAATAATATAATAAATAATATAATAAATAATATAATAAATAATATAATAAATAAATACTAATTATTATATTATTATGATTGAGCAGGATTTTATTATGCTTATTATGAACTGTAAAAAGTACATCAAGAAAGCTTTATTTCAAAAGCGAACCTGGCTTAAAAGTATTCCACCCTATTTATGTTACTATCATGTAATTGGTGATGAATCATTAGAGTCAAACCATAAATTTGACAATGAAAACAATATTTTATGGGTTAAAGTTGCTGATGATTATAATTCATTGCCTAAAAAAGTAATTAGTGCTTATGAAGCAGTTTATGATACATTTAATTTTAGATATTTATTTAAAACAGATGATGACCAGATTCTGGTAAAACCACAATTTTTTGATGTTATAAAAAAATTAATTACAAATATGGTTCCTCCTCCACATTATGGCGGTTACATTGTAGATGTTAAACAACCTTATCTCTCTCAATACAATAGAATACATCCCGAACTACCAAGTCGGTTACCATTATATGTAACCAAATATTGTAGTGGTAGATTCTATTTTCTCTCTAGAAGTGCCATATCTAACTTGATCAACAAGAGAGAAAATATAATGAAAGAGTATCTAGAAGATTATGCTATCGGGTTTAATTTAGACCAAAGATTTAAAACAAATATTATTTCATTGGCAACGAATACTTTTTTTACAGATATAGAATTTTCAGACTTTCCGCAACTATTGAAAGAAGATAAAATTTAAAATTTAATTTTCCCCATATTTGCTTTATGTTGTATAACAATATTCGCTTCAAATTGCGCTTTTTGTGCTCTTAAAAATGCTTCTTTGTCTAAATCAATCATTACTGGAGTATAATTTGTAGGTCTTTTTTCAATGTCACTATAATCTTCTCTCTGAGTTACAGTTAGAGGAATAATTAAAAACCAATTATCTCTCCTCTGTAGTTGAAACCAATATTTATCAATAGCATATTTTATATGTTGTTCTGGAAATTTTATTAAATTTTGTATACCACTTCTAAAATTATCAATCAATGTATCAAAATAATGAGCATTTACTAGATAACCTGTAGTTGTTTGGCACATGGAAACCTTGACACAAGTATCATCAATTTTTGTATATGGTGGAACATTATTTCCGCCAATTAATACAACATCCCACGATTTATGATTTGAAAGAAATTTATTTAATTGAGTTATAAAAATATCTGGTTTAAGAAATTTAATATCATCTTCAACTATTAATAAATGTGGCCATGAATTAGCTTTAGCATTTTCCAAACACTTTAAATGACTCATGCTACAACCTAAAGCGCCATTAGGTAATTTAATGGCATTAAATCTTTCGGCATTAATACCAATAGCATTTAATTGTGATTCAACATGTTGTTTTCTATCAGGTCTTGATGCCAAATTTATATAAAATGCGTGTTTAATATCTGTTAATGATTCCATAATATAAAATAATAATTAAAAATGTTTAAATATGTATTTTAAATTATTATTTTATATTATGAACTTTAAAAGAAATAAACAAAGAAATATAAATAATAGAAGTAGTTTATTTGAAAATATTTTAAGTAAAGTAAATAATAATCCAATTAATCTATATGGTCGCTTACATGAAAAACCTAAGGCTAAATGTTTTTGGGAAAATGATACCGAACCATCTATTTGGGTATCATTATTAATACCAAGTTATAACACAAAAGAAGAGTATTTGAATGCATGTATAAATTCTATAAAAGAACAGATAGGTTCATTTGGTTTGGAAGTTGTTTGGATAAATGATTGTTCTAATGAAACGAATACAAATATATTAGTTAAATTATTAGATACTTTGATAAAACCACTAAAAAACTGTAAATTAATATACGAAAGACTTGAAACAAATTCAGGCATTAGTTTTTGTTTAAATCGGGGTGTAAATTTATGTTCTAATGAAATAATATTTAGAATGGATTCTGATGATATTATGAAGTACGATAGAATAACAAAACAATTGGATTTTATTCTTTCAACTCCGTCTTGCGTAATGTGTGGGACAAATATAAAAACATTTAAACAAGTAAATGGTGTTAAAATTGTTGATAGTGATTCTAACCATAAAAATATATTAACATGGGATGATTATAAAAAAAATCCAAAAAAATGGATTTTAAACCATCCTACATTATGTTTTAAAAAGACGAATATTTTTAATATAGGTAATTATAATAAAGATTTTAAATTACCATTTGAAGATTTAGAACTAGAATTGCGTGTATTAAAAGCGTATGGAGTAGTATATAATTTAAAGGAATCATTAGTTTTTTATAGAATACATGCTAGTCAAACATCAAATAATAAATCTGACCATATTGAAAATATGAAAAACGCATTAATAAAAACAATGATAACCAGTTAAATTAAACTAGTATTTATTATATTATTTTTCTCTCAATAAACAATAATATAATGAATTTAGACAAGAAATTTATTGCCCAACAGATAAAAAATATATCAATGAAGGATGTCGATAATGAAATGTATAAATTAATTCAAATAGGAAAAGATGCTGACACTATTGGTCCGCGTTCTAGAATTGGGAATAATATCGTAGATTTCTTTACATTTGTTCAACGTTTAGAAACCAAAGGTAAATATGATACCAATTTTTTTGATTTTTTAAAAAACATAGATGAATTTAAAAAGAAAAAATTCATTCAAACGATGTTAACATATTATAAGGAAGTTAAAAATAAAAACAATACAAAAAATGAATATATTGTTTATAAAGAGGTATATAATATATGTATAAGTGCAATAAATATAATGAGACCATTAAATTGTATGGAGATTTATTCAAAATATAAAGCAAAAAGGGTATTAAATTTTTGTTCAGGTTGGGGTGGTTCAACAGTTGCGGCAGCGGCTTTAAATTTGGACGCATTTTATGGTGTAGAAATAAATACGAGTTTAAAAGAACCTTATGACAGAATGATATCATATTTGAATACAAAAAGTGCGACGTTTTTTGATATAAGGTTTGATGATGCTGCGGCATTCAATTATAGCGAGTTTAATTATGACACCGTATTCTCGTCTCCACCATATTATTTTATTGAAAAATATGTAAACAATATACAATACGAGTCTAAAAAAGATATGGATGAAAAATTCTACGAACCGGCATTCACCAAATCTTATAATAGTTTACAATCTGGAGGACATTTTATAATAAATATTTGTAAAGAAGTTTATGATAATGTGTTGAAAAAACTACTGGGCGAAGCACATGAAATGTTTCCATTGAAAAAATCTAAAAGACAAAATGAACATACTGAAATGGTTTATGTGTGGAGAAAAAATTAACGACGTTGTCCCATCCATATTTTTGCGCTTGATTGAGCTCTAGGTTTAGCTCCAATGTATGTTGCGTATTGTGGTGAATACTTATTTGGAGGAGGTTGTTGCCTCATTTGTTGTTGTCTCAATATATGTTGTTGTACCTGAGCTCTATATATTTGCTCTTGACTAGGAGGAGCAGGCGGTTCTTCACTACTTTTATTAAAATTATTAAATGAATCTTCTTCTATTTCTTTTCTTTTATCCTCCTCTAATTGTTTTAATAATTCTGGGGGAACTACTTTACCCATTTTAATTAAATACTTAGCTACATTTTCCCTCTTTTCTCTAGTAGTTGGATAGTGTGGAATATTCGACCAATCTGTTGTATTTATAACAGTTTTCTTTGTTTCTTTTATTTTATCTGGATTTATTATTTTTCTTTTTGGTTCTCTTAAATCATAATTATAATATTCTTCCGAACCAAATGGGATATGTGTTAAAAATGTTTTAATGTTTACAATTTTAATATTAGGATTATGTACTACAAATATATTATCATTTGGATTATCTGATTTATCATCAATTGTATAGCTTAATTGTGATATAGTTGTTAACCCATCTTGGCCATCATCATATTCACCCCTCCATGGATCTTTTTTTGATATGATTCTTGATATTCCATCAAAAAGTTGTAAAATTTCTGGACTACCAATATTATAAAATACACTTCTATCAACTTTTAATCCAACTCTATCACATCGCTTTTGTAAAACATTATCTTCCATACCCCATCCCCAAAAACACGCGAACCCATTTGTTTTTTCAAAGTCAGCACCTTTCATTACGACAATACCGCCTAAAGCATATTTAAATCCATAATAATGTTTTACAATTCCATGTGTTGTTTCGTAATCAAATATTTTACTAAATGGAATAGTATCTACATCATTAAAAATAAAAGTAATATCTTTATAGTGTTCGGGATATTTATTTCGTGCTGCAATAAAACCAATATTTTTTACAGCACCTCTATTAAAAGTTCTGGCATCACATTGATGAGAAAAAAATATCTCATAATCATCTTTATCTTCTAATAAAAAACTCATATACTTACAGAAAAAAAATTTATGTTGAACGCGATTTCTGTAAGGAACTATAAAAATACGCTTTGGAATTTTAACTTTTTCTGACATTATAATTATCATATAGTTTTTATTTTTACATTTAAAACTTAATAATTATAAATTTCATAATTACTTTACCATTTCTAAATTATATTTTTTTAATATTGCTACAGGAACTATATTTTCTTCTTTGGCTATTTTTTCAAGTTTTTTATAACATTTATTTATGGTTACTTCACTTGTTTCACTTACATTTTTAACATCTTTTTTACTAATATTTAATTTACACAATTGTGCTATAAAATAAACAACTCCTGCTGCTATTGATGGTGGAGTATTTTCAGGCATTACATCCATTTTTTCTATTTTCATTGAAATAAATTGGCACAATTTTGTTAATTCATTATTTATATTTAATTTACTGCAATATCTATCAATAAATGCTTCTGGTTTTGTTTTTCCAAAATTAGTTTTTTCCTTGTTATCCATATCTTTTTCTAAATCATTTATAATTGATAACGCATTTTTACAACCTTTAGTCGCGCTAGTAGCGTCTAAATGAAATATTTGCGCAATTTCTTTGGCTGTTCTAGGATAATTATTGATTCTACATGAAATATAGATAGAAGCAGCAACAATTCCATCACGATTTACCCCTCTGAATCTATAATCTGATTCTGATATTTTTTTATGATAAATTATGGCATCATCAATGATCATTTTGGGAATCCCTGAATTATTAGCCATTGTCGTAATAATTTGAAATTCATCGTATTGGGTTTTTTCTTTATGTGGCATAGATTGCCATTCCGAATAACGTCTTATCTTACGCATTTCATAACTCATTGGACCAAAACATAATACTTTACAACCATAAGAAGATTCTTCTAAAAGCGGATTAATTGGCATACCACATCTGGTTGGGTCTGAATTCTGATTATCGTCTGCTCCATAATATCTCCATTCAGCACTCTGATCTACTAAATCTTTATAAATAATACCACATTTATTATTTGTACATGTTAAAAATCCTTCCTCAGAGAATGCTAAAATGGTCTCACATCTTTCACAAAAATCTCGATTTCCTGAACCATAAATACACTCTAAAGGAACTGTCGGCTTTTCTGGATTTCCAACTTCTGAATCAAATATATTCCATAATTCAGACTTATTTATATTATTATTTTTACGTTTTTGACTTTTATCTTTACTAATCATTATATTACCATTAATTAGATAAAATATTTTTAATTCAATTTTATTTATATTTTTTTATATATATTTTTTTAAGTCTCTATAATATATGGGTAACAGCACATCATCTATAAAAAAAGCTGAATCTGAATTCAATAACTTTTATGAAATTATCGATTATATAGCAACATATTATATTTTAACAATGGATTTTAAGAGCTTAAGCAAACTTTCTGAAAAGGCATATTGTGATAAACTTGTTGTTCTCACTTCTGATATAATTGAGAGATACTTTAATGATATGGAAGTTACCTTTTTAGCTCAAAGAATTAAAGATGGGGTTGAAGTTAATGATTTAAAAACTGAAAAAATTAGATTTATTAATCAAGACAATCTCCAAAGTTTAGATGTATCTAATGATACACAAAAAAGTATTAGAAAAAAACGCATATGTATTGGAATTGCTAAATATTATGTTAAAATAGCACATGTATTTTCCGCTATTATTATGACAATTAATCCTGTTTATACATATAAAGATTCAACTGGACAAAATGTTAAAACAACACTTCTAGAAAAAGATAAAATTCCTAAAAATGTTAATAGAAAATTATATAAGTTAAATATATGTGATAATAGAATTAGAGCCCTTAAAAAAGGTGAAATCATAGATGATCAAACAAATAGTGTTACGATGCAGCCACGTGTTTGTGATATGAATATTGATAATAATGGAACACAAAAATCTTTAGCAGATGAACCCGGTATTCAAGAGCTTATGCGTTTATATATGGATGATAATTATGACTATTCGAATGGCTCTTTTACTGGTATGTCAGAAGCAACCGAAAAACAATTTCGTAAAGATTTAAAAACATTTTATACAGCATTTACAGGCAATGAAGAAATGCCTGATACCATTAAAAAATTTAGTGACATTAAATTACGCGATTATAGCAAAAAACCTGGATGTCAACCTCCTAATCCAACTATTAAAGGAAAATATACAGTTGATAAGAAAGGTGAATTATATGTTAAGTACGCTGAAAATATAAAAAAAATGATTCAATCTGCTGCTGATAATCAATATAAATTATTAGAAGTAATTAATGAATTATTTACCTATGTAAATGACCCTTATTCTGGAAAACGCGTCATTCGTATTAATCCTAAATTAACTGATACAGCCTTACAAAAAGCTATTGAAAAAACTAGAAAATTTATTATTGATTTATATATTAAATGTGAAACTGATTATGTTAATGGAGTTCAACTTTTTGAAGCAATAGTTGAAAGTAAAATTGTTGAGACAACACAAAATCAAATTGAAAATCTTAAAAAAGAAGCTTCTAAAATGATTTCTCAAACAAAGAAGGCATCAGAACCTGTAAAACAACCAGCTATAGTTATTGTTGGAAATGATATGTCATCTAGTTCGTTATCCAATACTTCAGCTAACACATCATCAACTATGCCTCTAACATCTACTAACACATCATCAACTATGCCTCTAACATCTACTAACACATCATCAACTATGCCTCTAACATCTACTAACACATCATCAACTATGCCTCTAACATCATCTAATAGTTCTATTAGTTCAAATTTAGGAAATTTACAGAATTCTCCTCTTCCATATTCTACAAATAACCTATCTACTTCTATACAAAATACCTCCTACAAATAATATTAAAATTTAAAAATGTTAAAAAGTGTATAATATATATTATAAACTCGTAGTATGTATTGTGTAAAAAGCAAATTTATCGTGTTCACGTTAAATCATCACCATGTAGGGAGTGAAACTCAAAGATGTAGAAGGAGATATGGGTGTAAATACGCTTAGAGAAAAAATAAAATCATATTGCCGTAAATTAAACAATAAACACGTATAAATAAAGTATTAATCCTGTTAAAATAATTGGACTACTAATTATATATGAAATAATATCATATATATTTAACAACAAAACCTCTATTTTTTTACATAATTTATAAAACCATTCACATGTTCCCATTACCAAAAATATGAAAAATAAATGTAAATATGGTAAAAATATAATTGAAAATAATGATAATAATATAAACATTGGAGTATCAATATGAATATTCATTCTATAACTATATAAAATCAAATTAAGATTTTAAATGGTTTCAATACATATTTTATAATGAACTAATAGAGCCAAAAAGTTTTCTAGCATTAGTTAATGCTTGTTGTCTCAAAGTTTTTCTGGCTGCATCAATATCGCCAGTTTTTTCTAAAGTTTTTTGAGCAGCATCAATAGCAGTTACCCATTTTTTTCCGTTTTTTTTTCCACCTGCAAGTGTTCTAGCCATTTTCCTGTTCGTTTTTAAGGTTTTATTTCTGCGCATTTTTAAGCTTTTATTTCGGGTCGTTCTCATTATATATTAGTTAAATATTTTATTGTAATTGATTAAATATTTAATATTACGCTAGATAATTAAATATTTAATATTACGCTAGATAATTAAATATTTAATATTACGCTAGATAATTAAATATTTAATATTACGCTAGATAATTAAATATTTAATATTACGCTAGATAATTAAATATTTAATATTACGCTAGATAATTACACCCTTGAAGATTTAAAATGGCACCTTTTAGGAAAATTATCGGTATAAATTTAGTAATATTTGTCCGATTTTAAATCTTCAAGGGTGTAAATATTTAATATTACGCTAAATGCTTAGTGCATCATGCGGGAGCGTTGAGCAGAAGCAGCACGGGAAGCAGCAGCGGCAGCAGCACGGGAAGCAGCAGCGGCACGGGAAGCAGCAGCGGAAGCAGCACGGGAAGCAGCAGCGGTACGGGAAGCAGAAGCAGAACGGGAAGCGGAAGCAGCACGGGAAGCAGCAGCAGAAGCAGCACGGGAAGCGGAAGCAGCACGGCCAGCAGCAGCAGAGGCGCTACGAGCAGCCATACGAGCACGACCACGGGCCATTGATCTAGTTCTTGAGCGATTAGCACGACGTTTAGTTGTTGCCATTATATAAACTACTAAGAAAATATTTTTTCGAACGCTAAAAATATTTCTTCTAAATAATTATTTTAATCTGCCCAAACATTATTTAATGAATTCCACCACATTTTATCTCCCTTAATAACTTTATAAATAGCTCTAAATATTCTGGATCTTGATAATGGAACATTACATCGATATTTATCTAAGGGATGTGGATTTGTTTTTAATTGTGCTAAAATAGCTTTCTTTGAAATTTTTTGTCTAGATTGTAAAGCAAAATAAACAAAAAAAGCCTCAAATGATAATGATTGTATAGGCAAAATATCTTCATTTTTTTGCTGAAAATCTCTTAAATATTCTAGGCATATTGTAAAACCTGAAATATCTGCTAAATCTTCGCCAATACTTGGCCAGGCATTAAATTTTATTCCATCATACAAAGCATATGTTTCGTATTGTTTTACTATGTTTTCCTGAATTTTCTTAAATTCTTTTTTATCCTTTTCTGTCCACCAATTTTCTAATTCACCATATTTATTATATTTACTACCAAAATCATCTAAAGAATGTGATAATTCATGAGCAATTGTAAAACCCATATGTGCTAAATTATATTCTAAACCTCTTTCAGCTAAATCTACAAAAGGCTTCTGAATATATCCTAAAGGAATATATATAGAATTTTCTGTTGGAGTATACATTGCATTTACTACATAACTCTGTTTGCTTATAAATTTTGGTGGAATTTGCGACCAATCAATCGCTGGTATATCAATAACATTTTTACCTACTAATTCAATAGCTCGTTTATGTCTCCAAAGCGACATTTTTACTAAATTACCCCATGGATCATTAGATTTATAATCTAATAACGGATCTGGAACCAAACTTGGCGGTTCTCCTATTTGTATTTTAACATTTTGCAATTTATCTAAAGCAATTCTTTTTGTTTTAGGTTCCATCCATTTATTTCTTTTAATAATTCTTATAAAAACAGACTTCAAATCCTCTGCTATCGCTTTAACATATTCTATTGCTTGGTTATTTTTAAAATGTAATATATACTGATTTGTTAAAAAAGTATCAAATGTAAACCCCATAGCAAATATTGGTCTGATTTTAAAATCAACAACAGACTCTTGACCCCTTAAAAATTTACCTTGAAATTCAAAATAATTTAAATAACCAAATTCATTCCATCTACATTGCTGTCTAATATATATATAAATCCAATATGTTCTCCATTTAGGTTTGTTCCAATTTTCTTTTAATAATTTTGTTCCACACAATAAATAATTTACATTTGAAGTAACAAAATCATCGGGTATTTTTGTAAAACCCAACGCTTTACAGAATTTTACCCAATCGAAACCAAAGTTTTTTAATGCTTCCTCTTTTGATATTAAATTATAACCATCTTCATCGTTGGTTTTTATTAAGTCACAAGCCATTGCATTAAGCATATCAACTTCACAATCATAAATATCTTTTACATTAAATCCATGATTTTCTCCAAATGCTATTTCAAATAAAGTATATAAATAAGCCAAATATTCTAATCTATATTTAGCTTTATACTTTTTATCTTCTTCTGTATCTTCTTCGTCATCAAAATATATATCTACATCCAATAATGTTACTTGCGGAGGTTCTAAATAACATTTATAAATTTTAGGGTTTTTATCATCAGGATTAATAGACCATACAAATGGAGAACCCCATGATACAAGTTCAGATTTATTTACTTGAGCTATTTTATCCCATAAGTTTAATTCTGATTCCAATAATGTATCTATATATTCGACCAATGTTTTACACAAACATCTTGTTTGTTCGGTTGTATTAAAGGATTTAAATGATGTATAAGCATTTATAATAGAAATACCTTCTTGTGTATTTTTTGTGGTTGGGTCAGATACATATTTATCTAAAATATCTATTAACTCTCTATAAACTTTATCTTGAATTAATCTAAATTCATCTACTTGAACTATATAACCTGGATGAGCTTCTAAATCTATATCTTTTAACCATCGTTCATTTATATATGAATAAAAATCATTATTTGGTGTAATTTTTGATGGGCTTACTGCTTTTTTTAAATCCTTTAAAACTGCTTTTTCTAAATGATAATTTGCGGAGGTAAGATCTATATTATTTTTTTTAAACAAATTTTCTAGTTCTGATTCAAATGATTTATAAGTAGTTGGAAATTGTTTACATAGTGATGCTTTTTGTTCATCAGTTAAATTTTTTGAGCTATCTAATAATTTTTTATTTTTTTTAGTTTTATTTTTTATAATTTCAATTTTTTTTTGCGTTTTATTCATACACTAATAAAAGATATTAATATATGTTTAAACAAATTTATTTTCTATTTTATTCAATATATCATCATCATATACTAAATTTCCAGATGGTTTATATGTCTTAATTGGGGTATATTCTTTCTTTTGTTGTTTTCCTTTTTTCAATTCTGGATCATTTTGTTTTAATAAATACTCATTTGGTTCTGATGGATTATTTTCCCATTGGGACATTTTTGAATAATCTTCATCTTCTTGCTCTTCTACTTTTTGTCCATATTCATTTATTTTTATTCCTGTTTTTTTTTTAATTTCTGTTCTAACATATTGTGGAATCCAGTGCATCCATGAAATAAATAATAGATTTGGGTGATTGTAACGTACATTAAATCCACTTGTTTTCAATTTATCCATCAAATAAGCTATACAAGCACCTTGATCATATTTTGGGACACCTAATATTGTTTCTGGAACTAAATACCAACAAAATTGTTCATCTACTTTTTGCCTTGAGGTTGTTCTTATTCTTACATGAACACGATTTAATATTTTGTTGAATAAAGTTAATTTATTTAAATCTTGTTGTCTTTTCTTTTCGTAAAGTTCATCAATATTTATTTTTTCTGAAAAATCTTCAAGATTGTCAAGTGTAAATATATTTGACATTTTTAATCTTATATAATATAAAAATATACTAATTTAAATTAATAAATTATGGGAAAATACTTACTATTGTTTCTTCTTTTTCTTGATTTGTATAATCCTCAAAATTTCCAATAAATCCTCTTAATATTAACCGTGATGTATCAGTCTTATCAAAATCAACTACTTCTTTGTAATCTCTTTTTGTAATTGCTTCTACTAATTTTAAAATTGCTCTTTTAAATTTATTTAATAAATAATCACAATCTTCTTTTGTTAAATTTAAATAGTTACTTTCTTTTATTGGTTCATTTTCATCTAATAATTTTTTAATTTTAAAATATTTTGTATAATAAAATAACTTTTCGCTTAACATATCATCTAATGTTGGAGTGATAAATAAAGATGTTGTATCAAAACTATTAATATAAATTGGCGAATAAGAAAGATTATCAAAATATTTTCTAATATCTTCATTAATCTCTTCAAATCCTATATCTGATAACGCTTTAAAAAGCCTGCCGTCGTTATATAGTAATTTTGTTATATATTTATTACTATTTTTTGGATTTGTTGGTAAACTGACAAGAACATTTATTTCTTCAGGAATTATCCATTTAATTAAATAAGCTATATGTTCTGATAAATTTTCCATTTTACTCAAATCATAACTACTTCCTTCAAACTTATTTGGTATAATCAATATATCTGTATCCTCACTAAAATATTTTCCAACATCATCTATACCTACCAAACTTAATTGTAAGGCACGACCACCTTTAAAAATGAATAAGTAATCCTGTTTAGTATCATATAATCTATATAAAATCATTCCATAAAACAAAGTTATAAAACAATTTAATATATTTACATTAATTAATGTTTTTGCAGTTTCCCTATAATCTAAACTTGATTTTGTAAAATAACCAGGAACAATAGTTTCTAATATTTCACAAATTTTTATTATCTTTTGTCTATCATCTGTATATCTATCTAATTCGTAAATTCCAATAAATTTATCTCTAATTTCTAATAATTGATCTCCATTTTGAAATATTGGTTTCCAAAATTCTGGAACAATAGTTTTATCGTAACCTATTTCATTATTATTTGGCAATGGATATGGTAAGTTTAATTTAATATTGGGTTTTTGTAACTCTTTTTGTGGTATTAACTCTGATACTGATGCTGTTTTTGGTATTGGTATTGATATTGATTCTAATACTGATGCTGTTTTTGGTATTGGTATTAATTCTGGTTCAGTTAGTATTTTTTGCTCATTTGGAATTAATTCAGCTAATTTTGTTTTTGTTTCTTCATCTAATCCTTCTTCATATATATGAAAATCATTTGATTTATCTAACAACATTTTTACGTTATTAATTCTCTGTTTGTTTAATTCATTTTTAAATGGTGAAATTTTAAATCTACTACTCAAATTATTAAAATTACCACTATTTAAATAATAAGCGTTTAATATTCGAATAATATCTTTATCTGTTAATAATGTTACACTCGTTAAATTATCTAATATAAAAATTATGGGTGATACATAATCCACTACAGATTCTTTTGATTCTTCTTTAACATATATACCTTTAGCAACATATTTACCATCAGATGACACCGGAATTAAAGTGTTAATCATAATATTGTCTTTAAATAAATTTATTATGGATATTATACCATCTTTAATTTTATTCCTACTTGTGCTTCTAACAATTTGATTTACATAATTATTTAAAGCAATACGAAATCGTGTTTTTTTTATTTGTTCTTCAACTGAAAAACCACCATATTTTATTTTTTTAGTATAATTTTTTTTATGATGTTTTTTAGTTATTTTGTTACATTTTTTTCTTTTTGTTAATTTTTTTTTTAAAATCCTTTTTGTCATATTATATAATAATAAATAAATTATAATTATTTAAATAAATTTATTATATTTAACTTAATGAATATAAAACACTTAGTTATATCAGGTGGCGGCCCAATAATATTTCAAATAGTATCTGCTATTCAAGAGCTAGAGAGAAACGAATATATAAATATGAAAAACATAGAGACGATTTATGGAACATCTGCTGGGGCTATTGTTGCTGTTATGGTTTCTCTTAAATTTGATTGGGATACGATAAATGATTATATTATTAAAAGACCATGGCACGATGTTTTTCCTATTAAAGTTCAAAATATTCTAGATGCTTATGCTAAAAAAGGTATTTTTGATATTAAAAATATAGAAAAATGTTTTAAACCACTTTTTGACGCAAAGGATATTTCACTCAATATTACAATGAAAGAGTTTTTTAATTTAACAAATATTGATATTCATATGTGTAGTTTTGAATTAAATGAATATAAAGTAAAAGATATATCTCACGAAACATTCCCAAATTTACCTATATTAACAGCAATTCAAATGACATGTGCTTTACCAGTTCTAGTAACTCCTGTTTTCATAGACGAAAAATGTTTTATAGACGGAGGTGTTGGCTGTAATTATCCTCTTAGTTTTTGTGTAAATTCTGGAAAAATAACTGATGAAATTCTCGGTTTTAAAAATAATTATGGAAACGAGAATAGTTCTAAAATTGGAGAGAATTCTACACTACTTGACTACTTACTAATTTTTTTATTTAAATCATTTAATTTTATTCACGATAATAATAATATACAACCGACAATTAAAAATGAAATTATTTTTGATACTACTTATATAAGTTTTGATATATTAAAAAATACATTAACTAAAATTGAAGTTAGGCGCGATTTGTTTGAAAAAGGCAAACAAACTGCTCGTAACTTTTTAGAGAACATTATTTAAAAACTTACTTAATGTTTCTTTAGATGGCTTTGCATCATATTCAATAATTTGACCATCTTTAACCAATTTAATTGTTGGGTAACCTTCAACACTATATTGATTCATTAATTTTTCTACTTCAGCAGTTTCTTCTGAACAATCTACTTCAGTAAAAATAACTTGATAACCATTTATTGTTTTGTTTTCATATTCTGATTTTAAATCATTCCATATAGGTTTAGCTGCTTTACAATGAGGACACCAATCAGCATAAAAGAATAAAAGTTCTGCTTTGTTACCAGAACTTTGAGTTGTTGGCCCACTATTTGGTTTATATGTTGTATTTAATGATGGAGATATATAATAGAAATAATAAACTATTGCAATAATAGCAAAAAATATGACTCCACCGATTAATATTAAAGTGTTTGAACTTATATTGCTTCCTGCTCTCATTAGTCGAGAGAATATGCCAGACGAATCGTTATCTAGAGGTGGTAACGAAGATGCGTTAAAATTTATATACTTAGCCATTTATATATATTCTTAAAAAAAATTAAGATTCTCTTTGAACGAATACAATATAAAGATAATTTATAATTATTATTTAAGAATGTTATTTAGAACTAATAATGGCAATTTAATTGAAATAAAAAAATATAGTTTTATAAACGATAAGTTATATTATGAAAAATTGATTGATATTAAGAAACCACTTCCTAAATTAGAAAAAGCTTTTCAAAACAAATATTATAAGTAAACCAATAAATAAAGTAAATATATAACTACATACAATATTTATATTTAATTGCGAGCTTACATCATTGGATAATTTTAATTTATTTACATTTCTTAAATAATCTATCTGTTGTATATTTAAATATATTGTGTAAATTAATAATAACAATATAATAATTCTCATGAAAATTGATGTTATAAAAAAACTACTTAATGGGCTTATAATAAATAATACTATAAAAAAAATAGATATTGCTGAACAAGTACATGCTCTTTTGGTAGTATCTGTAAAAGTAGCTAAACTAAAATGTTCGTTAGAATTCATATACTTTTAATATATATTTTTTTATTGAATTATATATATAAATGACTCAAACTCGTAAAAATAGAAATATACATAATAAAACAAAAAAAAAATATATTTTTAATAAAAATGATTATAATGCTGGAGATGGAATGTTAACTTCGGTCTGGGGTGCACCCATGTGGCATTATCTTCACACTATGAGTTTTAATTATCCAGTTAATCCAACCAATCAAAATAAAAAACATTATAAAGATTTTATATATAATTTAAGAAATGTATTACCATGTAAGTATTGTAGAATTAATTTAACTAATAATCTTAAACAAAAACCATTGTTAATGTGTCATATGAAAAATAGAGCGACATTTTCCAAATATGTTTATGAATTACATGAATTAGTTAATAAAATGTTAGGTAAAAAATCACATTTAACATATTGCGATGTTAGAGAAAGATATGAGCAATTTAGGTCTAGATGTACAAAAGAGAAGCCCAAAGTATTTACATTTAAACGTTCTAAAACCATAAAAAAAGAAAAAGGATGTACTGAGCCACTATATGGTAAAAAATCAAAGTGTGTTATTAATATCATTCCGCAAGAAAATAAAACAGCTACATTTCAAATGGATAAAAAGTGTATTAAAACTAAAGAATGAATGTAGTTGTTATGCGAATATAATGGATGAAATAAGTAAAAAATTAAATTATTTACTGAATTATGAATTAAATAATTTAAGTGCCAAATGTGGAGAAATCGTTTAATATAGGAGCAGGTAAGTATTCATTATTAATAGCACTATAGTTAGGGACTTTCTTACATTCAAATGCTGGTTCAGGACATCTAGCACAAGGAGGGCAGGCTGGACAAGGTTCTTGTCTAGGACAAGTAGCACTTGTTGGGCAGACTGGACAAACTGGAGGAACAACTTGAGATTTTAAGATATACAAGTCTTCTTGTCCTGGAGGAATTTGATTTCCAGGAATTCCATTGGGTAAAGCGGAATACCAGTCATTTGAAGTAGTTCCCACAGCAGTATTTCCAGCAGGGCCTTGAGCATAATAAGCAGTATTGCCTTGAGGTCCAGTTACAGAACCAGCAGAACCTCCATAAGGTCCTTGGTATTGATTGCTAGAGTATCCATAATTATTAGTTCTATTTCCCACAGCAGTATTTCCAGCAGGGCCTTGAGCATAATAAGCAGTATTGCCTTGAGGTCCAGTTACAGAACCAGCAGAACCTCCATAAGGTCCTTGATAAGACATTAAATATGGCGATTGTTGATTCTGACTTCCTGTGCTACCATAATATTGTGTAGATGTAGTTGTATTTTGACTTCCAGAAGTGTTATATATATAAGTTCCAGATGAAGTAGTTACTTGAATAGCTTGCTGTCCATCATTAGTGTTAATAACAGTAGCATTTGCGCCATTTGGTCCATAATAAATTGTGGCACTACCATTATTTCCATAATAATTTGTATAATTTTCAACATTAGACGATGAAACATCAGTAGATGATTGTTGTGGAGTAAATGTAACTGGTGTGGCCGAACCAGGTAATGTTATTTGTAATGATTGTGTTCCATCACTATTTGCTACAACTACAGCAGTAGTTCCATTTTGTCCGTAAAATGTTGAACCACTTGATAATTGTGTCGAAGATCTAGTATAGTGATTATAGTTATCATATTGGCTGCCAGAACCAGTTGATGCTCCTGAATATGATTGTTTTTCATTATCATTACTAGTCAAATTAAATTTACCTGTAAAATTACCTGTTAATCCTTCTTTTCCACAATTACCTCCTAAAAAAGAACATAAAATAAGGCCTAACAATAAAATTAAGAATAGAAATAATGCTTCAGTATTCATTGTATAATTTATATAGTGAAAAAATTTAAATAAAATTGATAAGAATTTAATAGAATATAAATTATAATATATAATAAAATGAAGACTGATTATGAATCAGCTGAAATAATTGATGATTCTTCTGATGAAGAATATGTTATTACACCAAAGGTAGCTTCGCTTCAAAAAACAAAAAAAAAGGTTGTAAAAGAAAAATTAAAAAATATATTAAAAAGTTGTTATAATGAAGACCAAAATGTATATGAAATTGGTGTTGATGAAGCAGGTAGAGGTCCATTATTTGGTAGAGTATATACCGCAGCAGTAATTTTACCTAAAGATGATACTTTTGATTTTTCAAAAGTAAAAGACAGTAAAAAATTTCATTCAAAAAAGAAAATTGAAGAAGTAGCTGAATATGTAAAGCAAAATGCGTTAGCATGGCACGTAAGTTATGAGGATGAAAAGAAAATTGATGAAATAAATATTTTACAAGCTACACAACTATCAATGCATAATTGTATAAATGAAGTTCGTAAAAAATATAATAAACTTTTAAATGAAGAAAATAAAATTGAAAGAATCGATTTTAATTATAGTTTGTTAATTGATGGAAACTACTTTAATCCTATTACATCATTTAATAAAGCAACTAACAAGATTGAAACTATACCTTATATGACAATTGAAGGTGGAGATAATAAGTATGCTTCTATTGCAGCTGCCTCTATCTTAGCAAAAGTTGAACGTGATAAGTATATTGATAAATTATGTGAAGAAAATCCTGAATTAACAGATCATTATGGGATTAATTCAAATAAAGGGTATGGTGCGAAGAAACATATGGACGGAATAAAAGAACATGGGATTACTATTTGGCATCGTAGAAGTTTTGCGCCATGTAAAAATTATATTTAGATTGAATAAATAATAAATTAAAAAATTGATTTTTTAATTCATATGATAATATATATATAAAATAATTTAAATAACGGCTTAAAATCAAAAACAAATAATTTAATAATGAGATTTTTAGTATTTGATACAGAAACGACAGGCTTACCCAAATCTAAATTTATTGGTCCTTCTACACTAGATCAATGGCCTTATGTTGTTCAATTTAGTTTTGTAATTTATGACTCATCATTAAATGATATTGTTGAATCGAAGGATCATATAATCAAACTTCCAGAAAATGTTTCAATACCGGAAGAATCCATAAAAATTCATAGTATTACAAATGAACTATCACAAAAGTCAGGGTTACCAATTAATCAAATTTTAAATGAATTCTTTTATTATTTAAGGGGAGTAGATAGATTAATTGGACATAATATTGAATTTGATTTAAATATGATTAAAGTAGAAATGTTGAGAATTATTAATGATAATCTAATTACACCAGAACAACTCAAATTATATAAATATGACCTACATTTCTTAAATAATTATACAAATATTTCATGTACTTTAAAAGATTCGATAGAATTTTGTAATATTCAAATAATTGGTAAGAGCGGAAAACCATATTTAAAATACCCAAAATTAATTGAACTTCACGAGAAATTGTTTAATAAATTACCAAATAACTTACATAACTCGTTTAATGACATCTTGGTTACATTAAGATGTTTTATGAAATTGAACCATGATATTGACTTAAATGATAATTGTCATGCGTTTAAGAAGTATTCTAATTTGATTGGTATTTGATAAATTATATGTATAAATATGTAATATATAATTTATATTTTTATAAATTTTTTATTTTAAGCAGAACACATCTCACAAATTTCATCGTGTTCTTCTACATGTTGTTGTTCCGGTTCAATGGTAAATTGCTGTGCTTGATGTTTTGCTTTTCTTCTAAGATAATAAATACCTGTCTTTAATCCCTTTTTCCAAGAATAGAAATGCATTGAGGTTAAAGTATTATACGTAGGGTCTTCAATCCATAAATTTAAGCTCTGACTCTGACAAATAAACGCACCTCTATCTGCGGACATATCTATAACATGCTTCATTGGGATTTCCCACACGATTTTGTATTTATTTCTAATATGTTCTGATAACATTGTTAGCTGTTGAATTGAACCTTTATTAGCAATAATATTATTTTTAATTTGTTCATTCCAATATCCTAATTCGATAAGCTCTTTCATTAGGTATTTATTTATAACAATAAATTCCCCCGCTAATGTTCTTCTTGAATATAAGTTGCTAGTAAATGGTTCAAAACATTCATTAAACCCTAAAATTTGTGATGTAGACGCGGTTGGCATAGGTGCAACTAATAAAGAATTTCTTAGGCCGTGTTGTTGAATACTTTGTTTAAGTTTAGACCAGTCATACCTATCACTTGGAGTTACATTCCACATATCAAATTGTAGAATACCTTTGGCAGCCGGCGACCCATTAAATGAGCTATAAGCACAAAAACAAGGTTCAGATTTTCTATATAAACTTATTTCGTATTCATTGAATAATTCATATATTAGTTTATTATTTGATAATTCATTTATTCTTTCAATAACAATTTCATTACTTCTCTCTAAAGCAGCATGATAAATAGTTTCAAAAATGAATTTATTAACTTCTTTTGCCAGTTCTGAATGAAATGGAATATCCATTAAAATAAACGTATCTGCTAGACCTTGAACGCCAATTCCAATAGGTCTGTGTTTCATATTACTTCTCTTTGTTTTTTCAGTAGGATAGTAATTAATATCAATAACACGGTTAAGATTATTAGTAATAACCTTAGTTACATAATGAAGCTGATCGTAATCAAATTTCTTGGTAGTTTGGTCGACAAATGTTGGCAAAGCAATTGAAGCGAGGTTACAAACAGATGTCTCTTTATCGTCGGAGTACTGAACTACTTCGGTACAAAGATTAGACGACTTAATCGTTCCAAGATGTTGTTGATTTGATTTAGAATTAGCAGCATCTTTATAAAGCAAGTATGGTGTACCTGTTTCCATTTGAGCATCCAAAATCTTAAACCATAAATCTCTAGCATTTATTGATTTTCTTACTTTTCCTTCTGACTCATATTTTTCATAAAGTTCTACGAATTTGTCACCATAAACATCACTCAATCCAGGACATTCATAAGGACACATCAGAGACCACTTTGCATTATTTTTAACTCTCTCCATGAATATATCTGAAACCCATAAAGCATAGAATAAATCTCTAGCTTTCATCTCTTCATCACCATGATTTTTCTTCATTTCCAAAAAATCTTCAACATCTGCGTGCCAAGGCTCCAAATAAATAGCAAATGAACCATTACGCTTTCCACTTTGATTTACATACCGAGCCGTATTATTGAATACACGTAACATTGGAACTAATCCGTCAGTTTTCCCATTTGTTCCTCTAATATGGGAATTTTTTGCTCTAATATTATGAATATGTAACCCTATTCCACCTGAATATTTTGAAATAAGAGCAGTGTCTTTCAATGTATTATATATTCCATCAATACTATCATCTTCCATAGCAATTAAATAACAACTAGATAATTGTGAACGAGGTGTTCCAGCATTGAATAATGTTGGTGTAGCATGTGTGAAATACTTTTGTGACATTAAATCATATGTTTCTTTGACAAGATTTAACGCATTTGGATTGTTTTTATCTCCATGTATACCGATTGCAACACGCATCCACATATGTTGTGGTCTCTCAATAATCCTATTTCCAATTTTAAATAAATACGCTCTATCTAATGTTTTAAAACCAAAATAATCAATAAGATAATCTCTATCATGAACAATGGTTTCATTTAACACATCTTTATTTTCTTGTGTAAATTCCCAGAGTGAATCAGAAACTAATGAATAATTTTTACCATTAACATCCTTAAATTCATATAGCTCTTTCATTACATTTGAAAATAATGGGTCAGTATTCTTCTGATGATTTGAAATAACAATTCTTCCTGCTAAAGTTGCGTAATCAGGATGATTTGTTGACATTACGGCACATTGTTCAGCTGCTAATTCATCAATTTTTGATGTTGGAATTTTATCATACAATTGATCTATAACTTTCATAACGAGTAAAGAATAATTAATATGTATTCTAGCTTCTTGTCCCAATTTTTTTATTCTATCTAAAATTTTATCAAACGCAATATCTTGTAATTCTCCATTACGTTTAGTAACTCGCATCTCAGTTGTGTTCTCCATATATATTATATAATTTATATATTTAGTTTTAAACCTTTTTTATAATTTATTTGAAATTTAGATGATACATTAGTAAAATTATATAATATATATTATATATATTATATATATATGAATCAAATAGTTTTTTTACTTTTATTAATAATATTGGCTCTAGGATTACCATTAGTATTCAATTTTCCAAAAATATATGAAAGTTATTCAAATTATTCTTTAGAACAAGCTAATGGACACTTTCCTGATGCTCAAACTAAAGTATTGGTTCAAGACACTTATCCACCCATCGGTAAAAATCAACTTTCTAACAATACATCAAATGATATTTGGATGGATTATCCAATTGTTTCATTAGGCTCTTATGATCAAATAACTAATAATATCAGATATCCTGATAATCCAGATGAAGGAACATGTATTCCATCATCTATGTGTGGTGCACTATATCATGATAAAAAAACTGGTAACAATTATGTCAAACCATTGCCACCAGTCAATACCGATTGTGGAACAAGAGTAGGTTATTTTACAACTGATGAACAAGTTATTACAAGTTTACCATACAGAACTGATATACAAAATATTTTATATTAAGAATCTATTTTGATAACTTTCAATAGACACATTTCTTCGTTATTAGAATCTAGATAAGACTTTATAGGGTTTTCTTTCTTTAGCCTTTTAACAGGAGCTCTATGCTGATATCCAGATTCTCTTTCTTCTTCTATAGTTTTCCATACTTTTTCTAATTGTCCAACATTATTTTTAAACCAGTCTTTATTTCTTAAAACTAATACGCAACTTAATTTCTCAAGTTTCCAATAAATAAATTTTAGAAATGTGTAATTATACGGTTTTGATTCATATTTTTGAACGATCGTCTCTTCCCAGTTACTTATATCATCTGGTGTCCATAAATTTAATGGCATATATTCATAATGAGGCGAGCCTTCACTTGTATGAAAATGAACAATAATTCCTTTATAACTGCCGTCTTTCGTAGTTATATAACTATTAAATTCTTTATCATTAAATGATGATATTATTGAGTCATTTCTATAATTTTGATAATCAGTATATTCAATAAATTTTGTTTCTAAGAAATCGCATTCGTCAAGGTCACATACTTCCATCTGTAACTGCATTTGAACCCAATATTCTTTTTTTGGAATACCATTTATTTCGCGATTAACAATATTCTTAATTTCAAGCATACGACCATAACGTCCAGTATTTGATTGAATAATAATTCCATCAGGAGATGCACCAATAAATTTATATACAGGATGTTGAATACATCCAAAGTCTTCTACTTTTGAATTATACATATTTTCATAAATCATAACAGATAATGGTTCATATTTTTGTCCCCAATGTAAGGTTGTATTAGTGTTTACCATTTTAACATCTTCAGTTACATTTTCACTTGCGAAATCGTTTAAAGGTTGACATTTTTCATAAATTAATTGATTAATAGTATTTTGAGTTTCAAAAGCCTTCCAAGCATTACTAGCAGTAATTAAATTCCAACGAAATTTATACCATTCTGGTGTTCTTTGTACAGGTTGTGGTATATCTCTTAAACGTTGTATTTTTTGCTCGATAATATTTGTTGTTTCTTTATCAATTTCACAGACGTCTTCATCTTCATTATTTTCTAAAGAACGTTCTGGATGAAACGTTGTAATATATATATTAAACGCATCTTCAAGTAGTTCATTCATATCATCTTCAATATAATCGCTATCTAGAATATGGTTTTCCATTTGAATATAAAATATTTCTTTAATTTCTTCAAGTAAATTATCATGAAAATTTGGGTCTGATATTGCTGTAGGATTTTCTGCCATAAATTCTTCCATCAAATGTAAAGCTGTTTCAATAAGTTCAATCGCATATTCTTCATTAAAAATACTGGGTTCGTCTTCAAATACTAATGTATCAATTATATCTTCTAATGGTTCCAAATCAAATAAAGTCGTCATACTATATATACTATTTAAATGTTTTTAATATAATTATATTTTTTATATTTAGTTAGTTTTCAACATCTTCTTCCGAATCAGAGTCACATTTTGTTGTCACTTCTTTTTTTCTTATGGTTCCTTGACCTTTCTTAGGAGCTAAAGATTTTAGAGTTGAAACACGTTTATCTATATTTTTAAGAGTAAAATGTTTATTAGTTTTAACATAATATAAAGCGGGAATTTCTTTTATTATTCCATTTTCTTTATCATATATAACATCTTTAACTCTATTTAGTTTTTTTTTATCAATACAATCTTTAAGAAATAAAAATAAATTGCTACTCTCTTCGTCATTTAGAGTATTTTGTTCTTTATAAATTTCAACATAATCTTGTAATTTTTTTGTTTTTGTAGTCTTATTCAATTTACACCAAGGTTCATTATTATTATTATTCTTTTCATTTTCTAGGAATTTATCTAAATTAGACAAGTTATTAGAAGATGTAATTTTTGTTTCTTGTAAAGGGACACCATTTAACAACATTGTTTTATATTTTAAAGTTTTAAGTTCTGGACATTCATTAGATTCTTCCATTTGTATTATAATATATATATATATCAAATTGAGTTTAATTCAGTTTTATTAAATATATATTAAATAATGTATATTTATATCAATTTTATAAAAATTAAATTAAATATATTATAAGTATTTAATATATGGAAACAAAAAGTATTATGTTTAATGCTGTTAATAAACGTGTTAAGAGTCAACAAATCGAAGACCATAAAAAAAATAAAGATAAAAAACGTATAGCCGCAGAGAATTGGACTTTTACTTTAGATGATTATGCTTATGAAAATCAACTTAATAATATAAAAAAAATTGTAGAAAATAATTATCAGTATATAGACCAAACAACAAAAATAACTTTACAACAAATAAATAAAAAAATATATGGATATAAACAGCAAGACATCATTAAAAAACTTTTAAATAATGAAATATTTATTACATTAGAGTCTGTAACAAATAAAATGATTGAATGTGATTTAAAATGCTATTATTGTAGTTGTGAAATGAATGTTTTATATGATATTTCAAGAGAATCGAAACAATGGTCCGTTGATAGAATCAATAATGATTTGGGTCATAATATCGATAATTATTATTTGGCATGTTTAGAATGTAATTTAAAACGAAGGAGAAGAAGTGACAAAAAATTTTTATTTACAAAACAAATGAAATTAGTTAAAGTTGACAATGTGAATAACACTATCTAATTATCGCGTTTTATTATTAATATTAAATAATTATATAATATTAATGGACTGGAAATGGACTGATGGTCAACCTTACGAAAGAACGAGAAGAATGAAACACCAAATTCAAATTGAACAAGAGCAATTTAGTAAAAAAATAGAGAACACTGCTTATACATCATCTTTACATCATGATGAGAATACATGGGAAATATTAAATCAAACTTTATCAGGGTCAGGTTTTAAAGTATCTAATAAAAGAGAAGAGTTAGGTGATAAATTAGCTAACAGAGAAATGGTTCAACAAATAGGTTTTAATCCATTTTTAGGTCAAACTAATTATGTAGATGATATTTCAATAAGAGACCAATTTTTAAAACCAGCTAATACTACTCAAGGAGTGAAAAATTTAAGCTAATGATTTATTACACATTGTGTAAAGTAATCTGTTTACAAAGTAAGCAATAAACAAATTGAATAACATTAAAATACCTCCGGTAAATATTCTAAAGTTAAGTTGTTTATAATTCTTAAATAACCAAAAAATATTAGCAAACAAAGTAAAAACTAATAATATAAAAAATATAGCACATATAATTAAAAAATATACACAATTAGTTTTATCTAAAGGACCAAAATAATATGTCATAAAATTAGACATTATAATATATACAAAGTTTTTTTTATAATAAAATTAATAATATGTTTTTTAAACTACTTAAATAAGTTTTTAATAATTTAAACAATGAATATAACAACTAATTATACTACACAAAATGAATTATTACTAAATAATTTATTAGAATTTTATAAGAATGATGACAATTTGACTAAAATGTTAAAAATAATTACTGGTGAATCTAAAATTTCTTTACGTATTGTAGATTGGTTTGCTACAAATTATGCTAAAAAGAATTATACTTTATATGAAATGACAAATCAAACTGGGGAAAAAAATCGTTTCAAAGTTTATTTCGATTATAAGCTCAAATTAAAAGCTTACAGTAAAAAAAGATTCGACCCATTTTGTCGCTGGGATAGGATAAGTATTCCATATAAGAACGGAACATATATTGAAACAACTATTGGGCAATTGAATTTTTTCAAATGGGCGCTTGAGAATAAGGTGATAAATTATATTGACGAAAATTATGATATGATTGAGAAAGATATGAATAATCGTAATAGCACTTCTAAACGTAAAGAAGGAATTACAGATAATTCAAAAACACGTAAGAAGAGGGAAGAGTTGTCAATTTCTGCGACCAAAAGTATTAAGAAAGAGGAAGTTGAAATTGTAGTCAAGTTTCATTAGTTATTAGCTTGAACTTGTTTAATGAAAATAAAATTAACAAATAATAACTTAAATGCTAATTTATTATTTATACATAATGGATAAAAAAGAATTAGATAATAAAGCAGAACAATTAATAAAAGATATTATTCAAACGAATGATTATAATGTTGAAAGCTATACTTTGCTTTTAAAAAAGAATCATGAATTACAAAATGAAATTTATAAATTAAAAGATCAATTAAATGAAAAAAATAACTTGCTAAAGGCTAATAATAAAATAATTAAGAAAGTAAAATATGATGTTACAGAAAATACTAAAACAAAAATAGCAGACAATTATGCTATTTGTGGACATTTTGGTATTTGAAATTCTCGCCAAAAACACACCGTTCATCTAATAATAACACTTTGCTAAATATACTAGAACATTATTTACTTCAAAAGATATAAAAAGTGATTGGTTCCCAAGTCAGTCTTGGGAATGTGTTTTGACAGATTTTAAATAATTACGGTTGAGTATTTGATAAAAAAGTTTGTAATTATAACTAAAATATTTATATTATCTATAAAGACATTATGAATAATACACAAAAAAGATTTCTTCTATTTTTATTTGGTTGTATACCAGCTCGTTTAGTTTTGGTTTATTTAGCGAAAAATATCCCCATTGTTTATTTACATATATTAGGCTATATAACATTAATAATAGGAATAAGTTTTGCTTATCTATTTTTTAGTGGAACTAGGCAAACAGGAGCAGAAGTATTTGGAGATAAAATATGGTGGAATGATTTAAGACCGATTCATGCAGTACTCTATTTAACATTTTCATATTATGCAATAAATAAAATGAGGGAAGGATGGATATATCTATTATATGATGTAATTCTTGGTTTATTTAGTTTCTTATTTTTTCATTATATAAATAACGATTTTTTAAAATTGCTAAAAAAAACTTAAAATAATAACTTAAATAATAAATAATGGGGAATTCACAAACATCATCGATAAAGATTAACTATGAAGATATTCAATTTATAATAAAAAATCCTGAAGGGTATTTATTGATAAATACTCTCTCAACATCAGAACAAAATTGTTTGATCGTAAATACAATAAATATAAATAATGAAGAGAATATTATAAATACTTGTATAAAAAGAGGTGCAAA